>Ga0335085_10000408_pt1 | contig 124757 bp, 100 predicted proteins | sample Lox_Sample_45_FD_206712 | JGI IMG/M metagenome (GOLD analysis project Ga0335085, IMG submission 206712) | Soil microbial communities from Loxahatchee National Wildlife Refuge, Florida, United States - Lox_Sample_4.5 | ecosystem: Environmental > Terrestrial > Soil > Wetlands | place: USA...
GCGGGATGTTGAAGGCGTCGCAGAAGCGGACGAAACGCGCCCCCTTCACGGACGCGTCGATGTCGAGGACGCCGGCGAGGTGGTCGGGCTGGTTCGCCACGATCCCGACGGGCTTGCCGCCGAGGCGCGCGAAGGCGACGACGATGTTCTTCGCGTAGTCGGCGTGGATCTCGAAGATCTCGCCGTCGTCCACGACGCGCCGGATGAGCCCCACCATGTCGTAGGGCTGGTTGGGCGAGGCGGGCACGATGCGGTCCAGCTCGGCGTCCTCGCGGTCGACGGGGTCCCCGTTCTCGCGCTTCGGCGGGTCCTCCTGGTTGTTCGACGGGAAAAAGCCGAGGAGCGCCCGGATCTTGTGAAGGCAGTCCGCGTCCGAGTCCGCGACGACGTGCGCGACGCCCGAGACGGACGCGTGCGTGTCGGCGCCGCCGAGCGCTTCCTTCGTGACGTCCTCGTGCGTGACGGTCTTGATGACGTCCGGGCCCGTGACGAACATCGAGCTCGTCCCGCGGGCCATGAGGACGAAGTCCGTGATCGCGGGCGAATACACGGCGCCGCCCGCGCACGGGCCCAGGATCGCGCTGATCTGCGGGATGACACCCGAGGCGAGCGTGTTGCGCAGGAAGATGTCCGCGTAGCCGCCGAGCGAGACGACGCCCTCCTGGATGCGCGCGCCGCCCGAGTCGTTGAGGCCGACGACGGGGGCTCCGACCTTCATCGCGAGGTCCATGACCTTGCAGATCTTCGCGGCGTTCGTCTCCGAGAGCGACCCCCCGAAGACCGTGAAGTCCTGGGCGAACACGAAGACGGGCCGGCCCTCGACGCGGACCGATCCGGCGACGACGCCGTCTCCGGGAATCTCGTTCGCGGCGTCGTCCATCCCGAAGTCGCGGGCACGGTGGACGACGAACGGGTCGATCTCGTCGAACGAGCCGGGGTCACCGAGGAGCTCGACGCGCTCTCTCGCCGTGAGCTTGCCGGCCTTGTGCTGCTTCTCGCGGCGCTCGGCGCCGCCGCCGAGGCGCGACTTCTCGCGGAGGGATTCGAGCGTCGCGAGTCGATCGTCGATGGACCGGGTCATCGGCGCCTCACAGCGGGATCCTCTTCTTCTCGGCGAGCATCTTCTTCGCCTTGCGGAACATCTCGGCGTAGTCGACGTTCGCGCCGCGGATCGTGGCCGCGTTCTGGGCGAGGATCTTCTTGACCTCCTCGTCGAGCGCGCGCTCGCGGTCGCGGTCCTCGAGGAGGACCGTCTCGATCGCTCGCCGGAGCTCCGCCGGCGCCGCCGTCTTCACGAGCCCTTCGGAGACGAGGCGGCGCGCCACGTAGGCCGCCTCCGCGGCGAGCCGGGCGTCGGACAGGGCCATAGGGCCTTCGAGGATATCCCAGCCCGGCCGTCGTGGGATCGCCGCGCGCTCCTACAATCCTCTCGTTGAGCGACGACGTCACGGTCTTCCGCGACGACGCGGAGGACGCGGTCCGCATCGTCTCGGGCATGCTCCGCCGCGGCGAGGGAGGCGAGGCCTTCCGCGAGCGGCGCCGCGCGATCACGTGGAACGCGACCGAGGCCGGGCTCCTCGCGCCCGCGATCGTCGAGGAGCGCGGAACCGCCGTGCGCGTCTCGCGGGGGAAGGAGTCGCTGCTCGTCGCGGGCGACGGGGACGGGCCCGCGACGCTGCACGACGTCGTGCGCGAGGCCTCGCGGCGGGCCGGAGGATCGCCCTTCTTCAAGACGAGGGCTGCTCCGGGGCCCCGGGCGGACCGCGGCCCCTCGGGCCCGGACGAGGAGGCCCGCGCCACGCAGCTCGCGTCCGCGCTGGCCCGCGCCCTGCCCGACCCCCGCGGCCTCTCGCTCACGCTCGCGATCTCGCGTGTCTCGACCTCCCGCGCCGTCGTGACGGCGCGCGCGTTCGTCCCCTGCGGCGAGGCGACCCGTCTCGAGGCCTCGGGGCTCATCCGCCGGCCGGGCGCGAGCCGGATGTTCGCCTTTCAGTCCTCCGCAGCCTTTCCTGCGGCCTGCGAGGGCCTCGCGCGGGCGCTCGCCGAGGCGACGCGCCCCGTCCCGACGCATCGAGCGCCCGAAGGGACGGTGGACGTCGTCCTCTCGCCCGAGGCCGCGAGCGTCTTCTGGCACGAGGCGGTCGGCCATCCCCTCGAGGCCGACGGCGGCGAGCGGACCTCCGTTCTCACGCGCGTCGCGCGCGCGTCGGTCGCGCCGCCCGGCTACTTCGTGACGTGCGATCCCACGCGTCGCGAGCTGCCCGGCTCGTACCTCGCCGACGACGAGGGCACGCCCGCCCGTCCCGTTCCGCTCCTCGAGGACGGCCGCGTCGCCGGCGTCCTCACGGACCAGCGGACGGCGGGCGCCGACTCGAACGGACACGGCCGCTGCGGCGATTTCCGCCGCCCGCCGCGCCCGCGCCTCTCGGCGCTCGTCGTCGCGGCGGGCCGCGCGACCCGCGACGAGCTCCTCGACGCGTGCGGGACCGGGCTCTACGTGCGCGAGATCTCGGCCGGCCACACGGACGCGGAGTCCGGCCGCTTCTCCCTGTTCGTCGAGAGCGCCGACCTCCTGCGGCGGGGGCGGCTCGGCGCCCCCGTCGCCCCGTTTCTCCTCACGTCGGACGTGCTCACGGCGCTCCGCCACCTCCACGGAGAGCCGGGAGAGGTCTCGGCCCCCGCGAGCGGGCTCGGCCTCTGCGTCAAGCGCGGCGAGCCTCTTCCCGTGGGCGGCGCCTCTCCCGCGATCCTCCTCCGCGGCCTCGCGGCCGTTCCGGGGCGAGCGTGACGGCCGCCGACGACGGCCTCTTCGAGGACGTCCTCGCGGCGGTGTCCGAGCCGGCCCGCGAGGGCGAAGGGGGCGAGGTCTACGAGCGCCGTGGGACGTCCCTCGAGCTCACGGAGGACGACCGCGGCTTCCACGCGAGCGTCTCGACCGAGCGCGGCTTCGCCGTGCGCCTCTTCCGCTCGGGCCGGACCTCGTTCGCGGCGTCCGGCCCCTCGGGAGCGCGGACGCTGGCCGGGGAGGCGCGCCTCCTCCTCGCGCGCGCGCGGACGCGCCGCGGCGCTCGCCCGTCGCCGGCCCCGCCCGGCGGAGCACCCGTCCCGGCCGCGCCCCCCGCGCGCGCCGACGAGATCGCGGCCCGCGGGCTTCTCGTCGCCTTCCGGCGCGCGCTCGCGTCCGCGAGCGACGGCGCCGCTCTCCTCGCGGAGACGTCCCTCCTCCTCGGCGCGCGAACCGAGCGCGTCGCGACGACCGCGGGGCGCGACGCCTCGTTCGGGAGCTCGACCGCGACGCTCGTCGCGACCGTCGCGGCGCGCACGGGCGTCGGGCGGACGTCCGCGCGCGTCGTCGCCGCCGCCGCGCGCCCCGAGGAGCTCGCGCTCGCGCGCCTCGCGCACCACGCCGTGGACCGCGTCCTGCTTCCTCTCCGGGGCCGGCCCCTCGAGCCCGGCCGCTGGGGCCTCCTCCTCGATCCCTTCGTCGCCTCTCCGGTCGTCGCGCGGCTCGCCCCCGCGTTTTTCGACGAGGACGAGGACGGGCTCCTCGCCGCGCGCACGCGAGGCGGCCGGGACGCGTTCGCCTCGCCGGCACTCACGCTCGTCGACGGCTCTTCCGCGCCGGGCGGGCCGGTCCTCACGACTCACGACGGCGAGGGCACCCCGCAGGGGAGGACGGTCGTCCTCGACCGCGGCCGCCTCGCGGCGCGCCTCACGGACGTCGCGGCCGCGCAGCGCCTCGGCACGAGCCCGACGGGCAACGCCCTGCGCCGCGCCTTCTCGGAGCCTCCCGCGATCGGGATCACGAACTTCTTCGTCGATCCCTCGTCCGGCGTGCCGCCCCTCGACCTCCTGCGCGCCCTCGCGAAGGGCTTCTACGCGGCCGTTCTGATCTCGCGGCCCGAGGTCGACCTCGCCGCCGACCGCTTCCGCCTCCACGTCGCGGGCTACTGGGTCGAGAAGGGACGCGCGACGGACGCCGTGTCCGAGACGCTCCTTTCGGGCCGCCTCTCGGACTTCCTGCGGTCCGTCGCGGCCGTGGGCGACGACCTGAAGTTCATCCCCGCCGCCGGAGGAGGCGCGGGCTCCCCGACCCTCTTCGTGCCGAAGTGGAAAGGGTGAGGAGTCAGCCGACCCCGGGGCCGGCGGGCCTCGGCGTCGGCGCCGGCGCCGGCGCCGGCGCGCCGGGATCCGCGTCACCCGGCGGATGCGGCGTCCTCGCGGGCGCCGGCCCGGCCGGCGACGTCTGCGGGAACCACGGCGGCGCCTCCTCGAGGCCGGACCGCGTCGCGGGCGCCGGGGCGACGGCCTGCGGGGCTGCCGCCGGGGACGACGGGCGGCTCGAGCTCACGGGAGGCACCGACGTGACGACGGCGCCTCCGCCGTAGCCCGGGCCCGCGGCGGCAGCGGGTCCGCCGCCGGGGCCGCCCGGGCCGTGCCCGGGCGCCGTCCGGACCGGCTCCTCCGCGACGGGCCCGCCCGGCGCCGCCTCCACCGCGACCCGGCCCGTCTGAAAGGACGTGAGAAGGTCGGGATGCTCGAGCTGCTCGGTCGTCGCGAGCGCGGTGCGGGCGAGGCGGCTTTCGTAGGTCTCGAGGAGAACGCGCGACTTGAGAGTCGTCTGCGCCGCGTACGGGTTCCGCTTCACGTCGAAGAGCGACGTGTCCACGCGCAGCGACGTCGCGTAGGCCTTCACGGCGGCGTTCGCGTTCCCGAGCTTCTCCTCGGCGAAGCCGAGCATCCACCACGCCGGCCAGTTGCCGGGCGAACGTTCGACGGCTTTCTGGAAGTGGGACCGCGCCGCGCCCCACTCTCCGCGGGTCGTCTCGACGAGTCCGGCGTTGTAGAGCGGGCGCCCGTCCTTCTTGTCGAGCTTCGCCGCAGTCTCGAACTCGCGCAGCGCGTCGCGCCAGAAGCCGTCGCGGGCGATCAGGCACGCGAGGTCGTTGTGCAGGGAGGCGTCGTCCGGCGTCTTCTCGAGCCGGGCGAGGATGTCGAGCGTGGCCCGATGCTCCGGGTTGGCCGGGTCGAGGAAGCCCTTGTAGACGTCCTTGGCCGCCACGGGCACGGCGAGGACGAGAATCACGGCGGCAGCGGCCGCGACGGATCGCGGGAGTCGGTCGGTCGTCATGGGTTCCCTTTCGCGGGCGCCGGGAGGGGCCGGCCGACGAGTCTGACCTTCCCGTCCCGCGTCTGGACCTCGAACGCGAGGCGCGTCGCGCCCGTCGAACGGCGGATCTCGGCGGCCTGCTTCTTCACGAGGTCCTCGAATCGCTCGTAGCGGAGCTTCGAGACGTCCTCTCCGACCGTCGCGCGTGCCGCGCAGAAACGCTCGAAAAGGGACCTCATGTCGCCCCGTCCGATGGCTTTTACGGACGTCGAGCCCTCGCCGTCGGAGACCGACCTCGGCCGATGCGGAGGGGGCGGCGGCGGGGCCGGCGCCGTCCTCGGGACGTGGAAGAGGCGCCGCCCCTCCTCGCGCGCCGAAAGGCGCTTGTCCCAGAGCTCGGACATCGCCGTGTACCGGCCCTGGAGCGCCTGGAGCCGGAACTGCTCGGCGGCGCGGTCCAGCTCGGCGTTTCCGACCCGCTTCAGGATCTCCTCGACCTTCTTGCGCGCGGGGACCGGCGGCGTCTTCAGGCCGCCCGCGAAGAAGCGCTCGTAATCGACCTTGAGCGACTTGAGGCTCTTCTCGAGGAGGTCCAGCTCGCGCTCGATGGAGACCGCCATTGCCGCGAAGTAGTCTACATTCCGTGCCCATGAGCCCGGGCGCCCGCCCCCCCGCGATGGACCGCCTGCTCGAGAGCGACGCGGGGCGCTCCCTCGCGGAGCGCTTCGGCCGCGAGCGCGCGAAGGCGGCCCTTCGCGAGGCCGCCGCGCGCTGGCGCGAGGGAGGGGGCGGGAGCGACGCCGCCGCGGAGATTCTCCTCGACGCCGGGACGCGGCTCGCCGCGCGCCCGGCGCCGGGTCCGATCCGCGTCGTGAACGCGACGGGCGTGCTTCTGCACACGAACCTCGGCCGCGCCCCGCTCGCCGCCGCCGCGGTCGAGGCCGCGGTGCGCGCCTCCGGGTTCTCGACGCTCGAGCTCGACCTCGCGTCGGGCCAGCGCGGCCAGCGCGGGGAGCACGTCCGGCCGCTCCTCCTGGCGCTCTTCGCACCGGGCCGTGAGGGAGTCGACGCGCTCGCCGTCACGAACGCGGCGGCCGCGCTCCTTCTCGCGCTCGACACCGTCGCGAACGGCGGGAAGGTGGCGGTGTCGCGCGGCGAGCTCGTCGCGATCGGCGGGGACTTTCGAGTCCCGTCCATCCTCGCGAAGAGCGGCGCCACGCTCCTCGAGGCGGGGACGACGAACCGGACGAGCGAGGCGGACTACGTCGAGGCGCTCGACGCCGGGGCCGCGGCGATCCTCAAGGTGCGCCCCTCGAACTACCGGATCGTCGGATTCACCGAGGAGGTCGCGCTCGCGGACCTCGCGGCGCTCGCCCGCGCGCGGGGCGTCCCGCTCCTCTTCGACGCGGGCGCGGGAGCGCCCCGGCGCTTCGCGGAGCCGGGCCTCGCCGGAGAGCCCGTGCCGTCCGAGGCGCTCGACGCCGGAGCCGACCTCGTGTGCTTCTCGGCCGACAAGGTCCTCGGCGGCCCGCAGGCGGGCATTCTCCTCGGAAGGCCCGATCTCGTCGCGCGCGCGAGGAAGAACCCGCTCGCGCGCGCGCTGCGCCCGGACAAGCTCGTCCTCGGCGCTCTCGCGGCGACGCTCGACCTCCACCTCTCCGGCCGGAGCGGCGAGGTCCCGTTCTTCCGGATGGTCGGGGCGTCACGGGATTCCCTGCGACTCCGTGCGGAAGCGTTGGCCGCGCGGGCGCGCGCGGCCGGGTTCGAGGCGGAGGCCGTCGCGTCCACCGCGGTCGCGGGCGGGGGCGCCGGAGCCGAATCCACGCTGCCGTCCGCCGCCGTCGCCCTTCGCCGGCGCGGCCTGACGGCCGACGCGCTCGCTCTTGCGCTGCGCATGGGCGCCCTCCCCGTCGTCGCGAGGATCGAGGACGGCCGCGTCCTCCTCGACCTCCGCAGCGTCGCCGAGGAAGAGGACGCGGACCTCGCCGCCGCGCTGGCGGCCGCCGGTCTCTAGGAAGCGCGGGCGGCCGAGCCGGAGAGCGCAAGCGCAGCCGGCGAGGCGCGCCGAGCGGAGGGTGCGGGAACCCGCATGACGGGTTCCCGCCTCAGAAGAGTCCCAGCTCCTTCATCCTGAGGACGAGGCGCCGCACGTTCACGCCGAGCTCCTCGGCCGCGCGCGCCTTGTCGCCGCCCGTCTCGTCCAGCGCGCGGCGGATCCGGGCCGCCTCGCCGGCCCGGCGCCACCGCTCGGCGGTCTCGTCGAGGGACCCGTCGAGGGACGGGTGCGGGACGGCGCTCTCCCCGGGGACGCCGACGACGACGTCCGCCGGACGGACGACGCTCGCGGGCGCGAGGAGGACCGCCCGCTCGATCACGTTGCGCAGCTCGCGGACGTTCCCCGGCCAGTCGTGCGCGACGAGGCGCTCGACGGCGCCCGGCGAGAGCGTGATCTCGCGCTTCTTCACCTGGCGGGCGGCGGCGGAAGCGAAGCTCCTCGCGAGCGCCGGGATGTCGTCGGGACGCGAGCGCAGGGGCGGGAGGCGCACGGGGAACACGTCGAGGCGGTAGAAGAGGTCTTCGCGGAAGGCACCCGACTTCACGCGCTGCGCGAGGTCGCGGTTCGTCGCCGCGACGAGGCGGACGTCGACGGTGATGGGGACCGTGCCGCCGACGCGCAGGAACGTCCGCTCCTCGGCGACGCGCAGGAGCTTGGTCTGCGCGGCCGCCGGGAGCTCGCCGATCTCGTCGAGGAAGAGCGTCCCGCCGTCCGCGAGCTCGAAGCGGCCGGCGCGGCGCTCCGTCGCGCCGGTGTAGGCGCCGCGCTCGTGGCCGAAGAGCTCGTTCTCGACGAGGCTCTCGGGGAGGGCCGCGACGTTCACGGCGACGAACGGTCCCGGCGCGCGCGGCGAGAGGGCGTGGAGGGCGCGCGCGAAGAGCTCCTTGCCCGTGCCCGACTCGCCGGTCAGGAGGACCGTGACGTCCGACGGCGCGGCCTGACGGATGCGCTCGAGGGCCTCGGCGAGCGCGCGCGACGAGCCGACGATCTCGGGCATTCCGGCGAGACCCGCCTCCTCGGCGAGGAGGACGCGCGCGACGGCCGACCGGCGCGCGCGCACGTGGCGCTCGACGAGGAGGAGGAGGAGGTCCGGGTCGACGGGCTTGCCGAGGAAGTCGGCCGCGCCGCTCTTCATCGCCTCGACGGCGGTCTCCACCGTGCCGAACCCGGTCAGGACGACGACGGGGACCGACGGGTCGGACGCGACGGCCGCCTTCAGGACGGCGATTCCGTCGGCGCCCGGCATCTTGAGGTCCGTCAGGACGAGGCCGTAGCGGCGGCCCTCGTTCAGGCGCCGCAGGGCCTCCTCGCCCGTCGCGACGGCCTCGACGGTGTAGCCCTCGCGCGCGAGCGTCTCGGCGAGCATCTTGCGCAGCGACTCGCGGTCCTCGACGAGCAGGATCTCCGCGCTCATGCGGGGCCGCCGGAGGGAGCGCTCAGGTGGACGGCGGCGCCGCCGTCGGGCGCGGGCCCTCCGGCGGAGGGAGGAACGCTCCGCTCGCCGGATTGCCCACGGGCGGATTCGCCGCCGGCGGCGCGATGTCCGGACGCTGGATCGGCACGATGACCGTCGGCGCCGGCGTCGGCACCGGCGTCGGCTCGCCCTCGGCGGCGGCCTCGCCTTTCGCCGCGGCGGCCTTCGCCTTCTCCTCGGCCGTCTTCACGGGGATCGGGACCTGCCAGCGCGGCATGTAGCGGAAGGTCGCCGCCTCCCCTTCGAGAGGCGCGGTCGCCGTGAACGTGGACTTCTCGCCCGGCTGGAGCGAGTCCTTCGCGACCTGCGCGTAGGCCGACGAGAACGTCTTGCCGTCCTTGCCGACGGACTCGATCGTCACGGAGACGGCCGAGACGGGGCCGTTGCCGCTGTTGATCACCGTGCCCGAGAACGTGTAGCCGTCCTTCCCGCGCGTCGCCGACGTGTTGGCGACGTCGACCCGCCCTTCACCGCTCGCGGGTTTCCTCTCGCCGCCTTCGTCGCCGAAGGTGTGGGCGACGGAATCGTCCGTCAGGGTGACGACGGCTTTCCGGCCGCTCTTCTGCCGCGCGGCCTCGGCGGGCGTCAGGGGCTTCATGAGGTTCGGGGTCGGCGCGGGCGTCGGCGCCCCCGCGAGACGCCGGGCCTCGGCCGTCTTCTCCTGGTCGATCTCGGACAGCGGAACCGAGATGAGGACCCCCTCCGTCGTCGTCAGGAGGACGTTCGACCCCTTCGTGACGGGGGGTTTCGTCGTCGTGATGGACTGGCCGTCCTTGAGCCAGATCTCGTCGGCGGCGGCGACACCCGCCAGTCCCGCCAGGATCGCCGTGGCGATGAGAAGCCGTCGCATGGGCCCTCCCCTTGCACGAATCGCACCCCCGATTTTACACGGCGCCGCGCGTCAGGGCCCCTTTTCGCCGGCCACGGGCAGCGCCACGACCTCTTCGCGCACCTCGCGGTCGAACCGGATGCGCCGGCGCGGCACTCGGTCCCAGCCGATCGGTCCGGCGAACGGGCCTGTCCCGGGAGGGGGCCCGTTCAGCGGTACGACGAACTCGGGCGGGGGGCTTCCCTCGCTCCGCGGCAGGCGCTGTGGGGACCGCGCGACGAGGGCGATCCGGAGCGAGCGCAGGCGCGGCCTTCCGAGAGAATCGACGAGCTCCGCCGGCGCCGGCGCGGCGCTGCCCGGCGCTTCGCCGCGCCACTCGAGGGCGCCCGAGGGGCCCTCGAGGCCCCAGGCGACCTGGAGGTCCTCGATGTCTCCGCCGGCCTCGTGCACGTCCCAGCGGCCGCCTCCGGCCGCGACGCCGAGCGCGAGGTAGGGGTGCGGATAATGGAGGGACTCCGGGTCCGTTCCCCTCTCGAAGTCCGGCGGCTGACCCTCGGCGCCGAGGGCGACGAACCAGACGAGGTCGTCGAGGACGCCGCCGGAGACGAGACCGCCGAGGCGCGCCACGGCGTCCGGACTTCCGCCCGGGTCCCTTTCGCGGGCATCGGGATCCGTGAAGTCGAGGACGACGTCCATCGGACCTTCCGGAAGACCCGGCGCGACCGAGACGACCCGCGCGACGGCCCACCGTGACGCGTCGTCACGGACGAGGAAGAACGCCTTCCCGGATCGCGAGAGCTCGGCGACGCGCGCGCGGACGGCGCCGAGCCCGGGCGACGGCGACGCCCGGACGGGGACGCTGTCCGGCCGCGGGAGGGTCCCCGCGGGCGCGGCCGCTCCGTCCGCCCGGAGCCCCGGCTCGAGCCGGACGACGGGCGTCCGGAGGACGCCCCTGAGACCCAGCTGGTCCGTTCCGGGGCGGACCGCGACGACGCCGCCCGCGACGGTCCGGTACCGGTTGCGCGCGTCGGCGGGCGGCAGGTTGTCCGCGAGCGGCCGAATCGCCTCGTCGACGGGCAGGCCTCCCGAGGCGGCCGCCCGCACGTCCTTGAGCAGCATGCGGAAGGCCGCGTCCAGCGCTCCTTCGGGGCCTGAGGGGGCGGACAGCTCGCTCCGGATGCGCGTCCTTCGGTCCACGAGCCTGAGGACGAGCCAGGCCGCGAGCCCGAGAACGAGCAGGGTGACGACGAGCTCGGCGAGAGAGAAGCCCGAACGGAGCGACGAGAAGCCGATGGAGCGCCGGCGGGCCGGCCCCGCGTTCATTCCCCGGATCTTATCGGGGCCGGCTCCTTTCGCTTACTTGACGTCCCTCCACCAGACCGGCACGAAAGTCGGGATGCCCGAGAGCGTGTTGACGTCCACGGGGACTTCCGTCAGGGTCGCGCTCGCGTCGCGGCCGATGCCGCTCCGGGCGGCGAAGAGCTTCTTGTCCGTGAGCGTGATGCCGCTCGCGGCTCCCGGCCCGGCCCCGAGCGCCTCGATGCCGGTCGTGCCCGACGGCGACCCGGCCGGAGGAGTGATCGCCGGCGCCGAGCAGGTCGGCCCGGACTGGAAGGTCAGGATCACGACGTACGACGTGCCGTTGCAGCCGGCGTCGGGGTCGTAGAGGAGGAAGATGGCCTTCTCGGACTGAATTCCCGTGTTGTCGACGATGAGGAGCGGTCCCGACGTCACCTGCGTCCTCACGCCGAGCTTCGTCTGTCCCGTCGCGAGGAGCGGGTCGCCCACAGGCAGCGGGATCGCGTCCGGGACCTCGCCGCCGATGCGCTGCTTGACGACGTACTGCTGGTTCGGGTCCTTGCCGATCGGCGCGACTCCGAAGCTCGGATCCGTGAGCTTCCACGGGCCGACGCCGATGTAGAGGTACGGCGTGAACGCGGGCAGCGCGCCGTCGTAAGGGGCGGGCGGTGCGCCGGTCCGGTTCACGTTCCAGCCGGATACCGTCGGGCTCGTCTCGTAGAGGCTTCCGCTCGCGAGCGCGTAGATCTGGCAGCCCGACGTGCCCTGGCCCGTGGCCGCCGGCGAGTAGTAGATGGGCTGAGGCGAAGCCGCCCCGGCGGCTCCGGACGTGACGGTGATCGTGCCGTCGCCGTTGACCGTCGTCACGTTCGTCGTGCCCGAGGCGGAGTTGAGGTCGATGCCGACGGCGGAGCTCGGCGAGCCCGTGAAAGCGCCCCAGTCGTACCAGACCTGGCCGTTGAGGTCCGCCTGGAGGTTCAGGTCCGCGACGTTGTCGGGGAGGTATCCGGGCGCCTTCGTCTGGAAGAACACGCCGTCCGCGAAGGACTGCTGGCCCACGAGGGGCGTGGGCGTCCCCTGCTGGGCGAGCGTCAGGCTCGCGTTGAGCGTGCCGTCCTTGGGATCGACGACGAAGGCGGTCGCGTCGACCGACGCCGTCAGGAGGCTCGCCGGATTGATTCCGGCCCCGAAGAACATCCGGCTCGTCGAGAACGAGTCGGCCGCCACCGCGGGGACGCTCCAGCTTCCGTAGAGACCGGGGTAGTTCGTCGCGTTCTTCGTCCAGAGGACCGTGACGGGGTTCGCGGAGTCGTAGTTCGGGTCCGCGGGAACGACGGGCGAGGCCGAGGAATACCCCGGGAAGACGTGCGTGATGTCGACGGCCGCGACCGTGTTGCCGCCGGGCCCCTCGGTGATGAAGCCCACCGTCTTGTAGCCGCCCGCGAAGAAGATGTCGGTGAACCGGAAGGAGTTCGCGACGCCCCAGATGTGCTGGTCGATCAGCTTGCTCTGGCCGGTCACATTGTCGTTCGTCGGTTGCCCGGCGACGAAGTTCTTGTAGAGCGCGACCTGGTTCTCGAGCTGGTCCGGCGGGAGGAGCGCGAGCACCTCGGTGCCGTCGGCGAAGTCGAACGCGTGCATCATCCCGTCGTCCGAGCCGATCCACGCGAGCGGGCGGCGCGCCGCGTATGTCGCCTCGAAGGGCCGGTGGTCGGCGACGTTTCCGAACTGCTTGTACTGGTACGGGCCTCCGACGACGGCCGGCGTCGAGTTGATCAGGGGGCCGAGCAGCCACCCCGTCGAGTCGCACGTCGACGCTCCCTTCACGAAGCGCTTCGTGTTCGTGAGCGTTCCGTCGTTGCCGCGGACCCAGTCCACGACGTTCGCGGTGAAGTTCGGGTCGCCTCCCGCGAGGGCCTTCATGGCGAGGACGTCCGCGGCCGCCGTGTCGACGGGAATGAGCGTCCCCGTCCCGGGATCCCACGTGTAGATGGCCCGCCCCGGATGGGACACGGATGCGGTCGGCTCGGGCTGCCAGGGCTGCTGCGGGTCGTTGAGGACGTCGGCGGCGTCCCACTTGATGACCGGGGAGGCGCCCGACGTGTCGATGGCCCGGAGGTGGCCCGTCCAGGGCGGGTAGTCCGTGGACGGCAGGAGGACGATGGACCCCTGCGCGATCGCGCCGCCCGAGACCGGCGCGCTCGTCGAGTAGTCGCCGCTCGCGGTCGAGGCCACGATCGTCAGGAACGCGTTCACAATCGAGTTCGTGTCGAGCGCGAAGAACGCGTAGTCGGGCTTGGTGGGGTCGTACGGGCCGAGGCCGCCGTTGTCCTGCCGCAGCCGGTCGGGCGTCGGGCCGTTCTCGTCCGTCTGGAGCGTGGTCGGCGGCGGCGACGGGTTCGGAGACGTCGTGATGTGCGGAAGGTCTGCGTCCCCGATGAGGGCGCAGCTCGACGCCGAGACCGACGTGTCGTAGAGGAGGAAGCCGGCGTCGCCTCGGGCCGCCCGCGCGTCCGAGCGCCCGCGGTACGCGATGCGGTTCAGCTCGCAGCGACCGACCTCGGGAGCGATCCCGATCGCGTACGTTCGGGGCCTGATGACGTCGCCGGAGCCGAACTCGAACGCGCGGTTGTAGAGGGTTTCCGCTTCCGACGGCGGATAGTTGAGGTAGTCCGACCCCGCGATGTCGGCCTCGCACGGCGCGTTGCTCGTTGCGGTGCCGTAGTAGTCGAAGGGCTCCCAGACCTGGTCGACCGTTCCGCTCCCGGTGTTGCAGGTGTTCGAGAGGCCGTCCGTGCAGAGGATGACGCCCCAGGGCCGCGCGCACTGCTTCTTCGGATCCGACGTCCAGGAGTCGTAGAGGCTGTCGCCGGCGAGCTTGATCGCGCGCTTCGTCGGCGTGCCTCCCGAGGCGGCGAGGCCGGGACAGTTGCTCGCGGAAGGCGTCGTGCACGGGTTGCTGTCGTAGTACTTCAGCTTCAGGTAGGCCTCGATCGCGGAGACGTCGCCGGAGTCGTCCGACACGATCGGGACGAGGAGGTGGTAGTTCGCGGCGTCGTCCGTGCACCAGCCGGCCAGAACATGCGGGTCGCCGGAGGGCGGCAGGGCCGATTGATCCTGATACGTCATCAGACCCCAGTTGACCTGGTTGTGCGTGAGCCCGACGACGTCCGACGGGGCGAGCACCTGCCAGGTGGGCTGCGCCTGGGTCGTGCCGGCCTGGTTGAGCGCGTTCGTGAGCGTCAGCGGAGTCCCCGTGATCCCGGGGATCGACCCGCCGAGACCGGAGCTGCCCGTTCCCGCGGTGTCGACCGTCATGTCGTAGGCGAGGAGGGGCGGCCCGGGGTCGAGGCCGTAGATGATGTCGTCGTTCGGCGCCTTGCCGTAGCCGTAGTTGAGCGTCCACGACCAGTCGACGATCTCCCCCTGCGGGTCGGCAGCGGCGACGATCAGGCCGGTCGCGTCCGCGTAGCCGTCGGCGTACCAGATCCCCGGGTGCTCGCCGGCGCCGCACGCCGGCCCGCCGTTCGCGAAGTCGTCGCAGTCGTGGTCGTAGGCCGCGGTCACTCCCGCCGACGCCGGCGGGCTCTTGTAGTTCCAGGCCCCGGGGTTCGGGCTGCCGTTCCAGTCCACGCTCGCCGTCATCGGGTCGGGCCAGTCGCCCAACTGGCCATTCACCGCCCCGGCCGGCCCCTTGTAGGACTTGTTGATCGTCACCGAGTTGCCGAGCGCGTTCTTCAGTGTCGCGAGGCGCGACGGGCGGTCCCAGTGCAGCGTGTAACGCCACGAGTGGCAGCCCGCGATCGGGAGGCCGCTCGCCGGATCCGTGGGCCAGGGCGTGGGCGTCGGCGTCGCCGGCACGAGAAGGGCCGCGAGGCCGAACTGGACGGCCCCTCCGCCCGCCATCGCGACGACGGCGACCGGCTCCGGGAGGCCCCACTTCGGGGCCGGCGTCCCGACCGGCCGCGCGGACGCGAGGCGCTCCGGAACGCCCGCGCCCGGCCTCACGAGCGGGTCGCGCGGGAGGTCGAGGAACGTTCGCGGCGTGTTCGTCTTCGTGAACGTCGGCGTCACCGTCGGCGTGTTCGTCGGCGTCGGCGGGATCGGCGTGTCCGTCGGCGTGAACGTGTAGGTGTTCGTGAACGTCGGCGTGTTCGTGGGCGTCGGCGTCGACGTGGACGTCGGCGTCACCGTGGGCGTCGGCGTCGAGGACGCCGTGAACGTCGGCGTCTTCGTCGGCGTCGGCGTCTTCGTCGAGGTCGGCGTATTCGTGGGTGTCACCGTCGGCGTGTTCGTGGACGTCGGCGTCACGGTGGACGTGAACGTGACCGTGAAGGTCGGCGTCGGCGTCTTCGTCGGCGTGATCGTCGGCGTGTTCGTCGACGTCGGCGTGATCGAGGGCGTCTTCGTCGGCGTCGAGGTCGACGAGAACGTGAACGTCGGCGTGATCGTGGGCGTATTCGTCGCCGTCCCGGTGAACGTGTAGGTGAACGTCGGCGTCACCGTCGGCGTGTTCGTCGACGTCGGGGTGATCGTCGGCGTCGGCGTCGCCGTGAACGTGTACGTCGGCGTCGGGGTCTTCGTGGACGTCGGCGTGATCGTGGGCGTGTTCGACTTCGTGAACGTCAGCGTGTACGTGATCGTGTACGTGTAGGTGAAGGTCGGCGTCGGCGTCCGCGACGGCGTCTTCGTCGGCGTATTCGTCGGCGTCGACGTGTTCGTGAACGTGGGGGTCTTCGAGGCCGTCGGCGTGATCGAGGGCGTCGGCGACTTCGTGGGCGTGTTCGAGGGCGTCTTCGAGGCCGTGAACGTGTAGGTCGGCGTCGGCGTCTTCGTGGACGTGAACGTCGGCGTCACGGTGGACGTCGGCGTCACGGTCGGCGTGTTCGACGGCGTGATCGTGCCCGTCCACGTCGGGGTCGCCGTCGCCGTCGGGGTGATCGTCGGGGTGTTCGTCGGGGTGCTCGACGGCGTGAACGTCGACGTCGGGGTCCAGGTCGGGGTGTTCGTGGACGTCGGCGTGGGCGTCGAGGTCGGCGTCGAGGTCGAGGTCGGGGTCCACGTCGGCGTCGGCGTCGACGTGAGCGTCGGGGTCGCCGTGGGCGTGTTCGTCGGTGTCGGCGTCGCGGTCGGCGTGGACGTCGCCGTGGGCGTGTCCGTCGACGTGGACGTGTACGTCGGCGTCGACGTCGCCGTCGAGGTCGCCGTGAACGTGAACGTGCTCGTCGGCGTCACCGTGGATGTCGGGGTCGCCGTCGGCGTGGGCGTCGCGGGCTGGGCGTTTCCGAGGCAGGTCACGTTCCAGGAGAGCCGCCCGACGGAGTCCTCCTTCTCGAGGAGCGTGTTCCCGTAGAGGTCCCACTGCATGGAGCCGCTGATGTCCTGGAGGATGAGGAGGTTCGCGCGGAGGACCTGCGCCGTGATCTGCCGGAGCGGGTCGTAGCCCTCGGTCGCGGCCGGGGCGGAGCCGGCGCCGCCGAGAGCCATCACGGCGAGGAGGACGAAGGCGAAGCCCCGGCGGACGCGCTCCGGAAGGCGGAAGGGGACGCGGCGCCTCAATTGGCCCTCTGCTGCGCGGCGCCCGTGCCGCCCGCGTTGAGGTCCTTCTGGCTGCTGCCGAAGGAGCCGCCCACCGAGAGGAGGATCTGCTCCTCGAGGATGCGCGTGACCGACGTCCCCGCGACGAGCTGAATCGTCCCGACCGACACGACGTTGATGATCGAGTCCGTGTCGCTCGTCGCCGTGCCCGTCGCGTCGTCCAGGTTGTTCCGCACGTAGATCGAGTACGTCGCGCGATCCACGACCGGCGTCCCCGCGAGCACCGGGACCGGGATGTTGAGGTACTTGATCTGGTCCGTCAGCGCGACGCAGGGATTCCCGCCGCTGTCGAGCTGTGTGAAGGTCGTGAGGTCGAGCGGGATCGCGACGTTGCCCCCGCCCGGCACGTTGATCGTGGGGGTCGAGCCCGTGCTCAGGATCTGCGTGAGCGAGATCGGCGCGCACGTGCTCTTGATCGCCGCCGTGTCGCTCAACGCGAGCTCGGCCCGCCGGAGCCCCGCGTCCGCCGCGTAGAACGCGGCCTTCGCGATCCGCGTGTTGCCCGAGAGCCGGTCCTCCATCGACGTGAAGTACGCGATGCCGACGCCGACGATCGTCAGGACGAGCAGCACGAGGATGACCGAGACGAGGGCGCTTCCGCGCGTCTTCGCGATCTTCGGAGTCATCGTGGTCCTCGCCGTCATCGCCGTCAGCTCCCGAGCGTCCGGTTGCGCAGCAGGAGCGTCGCGGTCGCCCGGTAGTGGTCGAAGAGGTCGTAGAGCGGCCGCGACGGGTTGAGGGGGTCCATCGTGACGGTGTGATTCTCCGACGCGGGCCGGAAGTGCAGGCTCGTCGTCGACGCGAGGTTGTCCGTGCTCCGCACGTTCGTCAGGTTCTGGGCGCCGAGGCTGAGCCGCGGCGAGCGGGCCGTGACCGAGAAGCGGAGCGCGATCACGTTGACGATGTCGAAGGGGGTGGGGGCGTTCGCGGGGCCGGCCTGGGGCGGCACGGCGTTGCCCGTGAGCGTCTGGGACGACGTGTTCCAGATGTAGCCCGTGCCGGCGCCTCCGGGCTCGAGCGCGTAGACGTAGGAGACCTGCAGGTCCTCGACGTTCTCCATGACGTTCACGAACGCGGTCCCCGGGTTGTCGGTCGAAGGATCGAAGAGCCCGAGCTTCTGCTGGAGCTTCGGAACGTTGTCCGTCGGGTCCGTCAGGACCCGGAAGGAGATGACCTGGATGCCCGTGACGAGCGAGACGGGGTCGGCGAGGCCGGCCGTTCCGTTCGGAGGCGCCGGGAGGGTCGCCGACTGCGTGTCGGCCACGACGTGGATGTTCTTGTACGTGGTGGTGTCCGTGCAGAGGCCGTCCGTCTTGTAGCCCGCGGACGGAATCTGGAAGTAGATCCAGTTGCCGTTCCGGTCCATGAGCGTCAGGAGCGCGCTCTGCGTGCCGTCGAACCCCGTCGCGGTCTGGAACGCCGTCAGGTTCGCCGCGTCGCCGCCGGCGCACCCGACCCGGAAGTTGAACCAGAGGTCGACGCTGGCGCCGAGCGCGGGGAACGGCGGGGACACGAGGTACTTCCCGGGGTTCGTCGGCGCGACGAGCGTGAGGACGTCCGTTCCGAGGTCCCCGAACTTCGTCGAGACGTTCGGAACCGTGATCGCGTTGCCCGTCTCGCCTCCGGTGAGGTCGTCGTACGACGCCTGCACCGGGTTCCCGCCGACGTTGTAGTACATGACGAGGGCGTCCGGGCTCGTGCGCGGGGTCGCGCGGTCGTTCAGGTCCGAAGCGCCCGCGACGTAGTACGAGAGGTAGTCGGCGGCCCGGCGCGCCGCCTGGCGGGGCAGCATGTAGAACTGCTGGCGCTCCGCGAAGGCGCGCATCTGGAAGAGCATCGTCATCGCGACCGTCAGGACGATCACGAGGAGGAGCAGCGACACCATCGCCTCGATGAGCGTGAACCCGCGCGGGCGGGTCGGACGGCTACTGGAACTGCGCCACATAGTCCACACGCTTGCCGCCCTGCAGGCCGATGCCGAAATACCGCGTCGCCGTCGCGACGTCCGTCGGGATCGCGCTGACCGTGACGACCCAGACGTTCTGGGTCGTGTCCCGCTTGATCGTGTACGAGATCTTGTACGGGCCGTTCTCCTGCTCCATGACGTTGGCCCCCGTCGGGCCCCAGTACGGCCACGTCGCGTCCGTGGACGCGTACGGCAGGAACGTCTGGTCGACGTCCCCGTGAGCCGCGTCGAGCGGGACCGGAAGCGTCCCGGGGGCCGCCATCGCCGAGCCGGAGACGTGCCCCGAGTCCGCGAGGAGGGCGGGCGGCGTCGCGGTGCGCGCCAGGTAGTAGAAGTACCGGATGTTCTCGACGACCTGCTGGCAGCGGAAGAGCATCTGCGTGCGCGCCGCCGAACCCTTGTTGATGATGAGAGAGACCGAGAACATCTGGAGGATCCCGACGAGGACGAGCGCCATGATCGTCATCGCGAGGAGGACCTCGACGAAGCTCGAGCCGCGCGTCCGGCGCGTCGTCGTCTTCGTCGTCTTCATCGTCCTCATCGCCTCACCCGCCCTGCTGGTCCACCCAGGCGAGGGTGGCGTCCTGGATCTGCTTCTGGACCCGCACGCTCCAGACGGGGTTGATCGAGAGGACGTAGCGCGTCTTCGGCGCGAGAGCGCCCGTCACCATGTCGACGTGCGTCAGGACGAGCGTCGCGGGTGCCGCGAGCTGCGCGCCGCCCGAGACCGGGTCCGGCGGCGGCGCCGCGCCCGGGACCATCCCGATCGCGCGGCCCTGGAAGTCGCACATGACGGCCCGGGCGAGCGTCCAGTTGTCGTCGTCGCAGAAGGGCGCCCTCCCGACTCCGCAGCCGGCGGGCGGCAGCCAGAGGTTCGACTGCACCGTCGCGACGTTGTAGCCGGAGAGGCTGAACTCCTGATTCACGCCCGTCGTGCCGCGGGTGCCCGTCAGGCCCTTCACGATGAGGTCGTACTCGGCGATGAGGAGGTCGGGCTTGGCGACCGTCGGGGGATTCGCGAACGGGTCGATGCCGCCGTTCCCGTTCGCGTCGCCGATCAGGTAGATCGGCAGGTACCGGGACGCTCCCGCCGTGACGAGCGGACCGACCTGGACGAAGGTCTGCATGTTGAGGCGCTGCATCTCGGGCAGCGCGCGCTGCACGAGGATCTTGATGTCCGTCGACGCGCTCTGGAGCTTCTGCCGCTTCCAGGCCTGCGCGATCTCGCGACCGCCGACGACGAACAGGATCGACAGGATGAGGATGACGACGAGGAGCTCCGCGAGCGAAAAGCCACGCCCGCCGCGGGGCGCGCGCTGCGGGAGACGGCGGCCGGGGTTCGGGACGCTCATCGACATGGATTCCGCTCCTGCTACGCGAGCTTCGTGCCGGGGCCCTTGCGCGAATCGCAACTCATTGTCTCACAACGGCCTGCTCCGGGGCCGCCGAGAGGCGGCGCTCCCCGGGCTCCTCCCGAACTGACACTTTTCGTAACACCGGTCGAGCGCAGGTCGGACGCTCCGGCGTTCCGGCCCGGCGGCGTCGGCTACGATAGCGGCACGATGGGGTCCGAGTCGCCGTGCTAGAGAAGCTGCGGGGGCTTCGCTCGGAGCCGGCGTTCGTCGCCGCGCTCCGGGAGCACAAGTGGTCGAGCGAGGACCAGAAGAAGGACCTCCTCGAGAAGTTCCAGGCCCTGCCGCGGCCGGACGTCGAGTGGGTCGCGTGGACGGCCGTGGACCAGGTCCCGGAGGTCCGCGCGGCGGGCCTCGCGATCCTGAAGAGGCGGCACGACCGGTCCGGCCTCGAGGCGCTCGTCCCGATGCTCAAGACGCGCTCGGAGGCCGTGCGCCGGGCCGTCATGCGCTTCCTGAAGGAGCTCGCGGGCCCGCAGCTCGGGCCGTTCCTGCAGGAGGTCGCCTCCCGCGGCGACGACTTCGCCCGCCTCTCGGCGCTCGAGCTCGCCAAAGAGCTCCCCTCCCAGGTCGCCTTCGACATCGCGCGTCGGGTCCTGACGGCCTCGAACCCGACGGTGCGCGCCCGCGCCCTGAAGGCCGTGAGCGAGATGACGTTCGAGGAGAGCGCCGACGTGGCCGCGAGCCTCGCGGTTCCGCTCCTGCAGGACGAGAACGAGGAGATCCGCTACTCGGCTCTCGCGGTCCTCGAGAAGAACCCGAACGAGAGCTACTTCCCCGACGTCCTCCAGATGGCCCGCACCGGCGGCGGGCGCGTCATGGAAGCGTCGTTCGCCGCGCTCAAGAAGCTCCTCCTTTCGGCCAAGCACGACCACACGCCGGAGATCGTGCCGCTCCTCGCCGACGGCAACGCTCTCGTCCGGGGCGGGGCGGTCGGACTCCTGCTTCCCTACGCGCCCGACGTCGTCGCCCGCCGCGTCCTCGAGCATTTCCGCGGCGCGTTCGTCTGGGTGCGGGACCGCGCCGTCGAGACGGCGCGCGACGGCCTGCCCGGCTTCGTGAACGCGCTTCTCAACTTCACCCGCGACGACGATCCCGCATTCGCCAAGGCGGCTTCCGAAATGACGCTCGCCCTGGCCGACGCGAAGGCGCTTCCCATCTGGATCCAGCTCGTCGACGACAAGGACTTCTGGGTCAAGACGCGCGCCCTCGAGACGCTCGGCCGCCTCGGCAAGGGCGACGACGCCGTCCTCACGCGCGTCCTCGCCGCCCTCAAGGAGCCCGAGCTCGCGATCTCGGCCGCCTCGGCCCTCGGCGACCTCGGCGACCCGCGCTCCGCGCAGCCCCTCCTCGACGCCTTCAAGGCCGCCGTGACGCAGCCGGACGTCCAGCTCGAGATCCTCGACGCGATGGCGAAGCTCGGGTCGGACGAGAAGATGGCGACGCAGATCGCGGGCATCTGCTCGCGCGTCTCGCAGATGCCGGCCCTGGACGGCAAGGTCCGCGAGAAGGCGCGCCGGCTGGTCGGCGTCCTCAAGGGAACCGAGGCGCGGGACGCGCTGCCCGAGGTCGAGAGCGAGGTCCAGACGGTGGAGCTCGCGGGCAACGACGCCGCGCGGCTCGTCGAGTTCCTCGCGGACACGGTCAAGCGCGGGGCGTCGGACCTTCACCTCGCGACGGGGTTCGTGCCGCACCGGCGCCTGCAGGGCGCGCTCGAGGCGGTGGACGCGCCGGTCATGACGCGGGCACGCGCCTCGCAGCTCATCCGCGAGATCCTGCCCGAGGACGACTGGAAGAGGCTCGAGCGCGAGCGGCAGATCGACGTCTGTCTGAAGCTCCCGGGCCTCGGCCGCTTCCGCGCGAACTTCTTCTCGCAGCGGAGCGGCTTCGATGCCTGCTTCCGCGTCGTCCCGAAGACGATCCCGACGATCGAGGAGATCGGGCTGCCCCCCGCGACCGTCTCCGACATCATGAAGCTCACGCAGGGCCTCGTCCTCGTGACGGGCCCTTCGGGCTGCGGCAAGTCGACGACGCTCGCGGCGCTCATCGACCGGATCAACGAGACGCGGCCGTGCCACATCATCACGGTCGAGGACCCCGTCGAGTTCGTCCACCCGAACAAGGAGGCCCTCGTGAACCAGCGGCAGGTGCCGCACCACACGGCCTCCTTCGCGCGCGCCCTCAAGGCCGCGCTGCGCGAGGACCCCGATGTCATCCTCGTCGGCGAGATGCGCGACCTCGAGACGATCTCCCTCGCGATGACCGCGTCCGAGACCGGCCACCTCGTTCTCGGGACGCTCCACACGACGAACGCGCCCGCGACCGTGGACCGCGTCATCAGCTCGTTCCCGCCCGGTCAACAGAGCCAGATCCGCGCCATGCTCGCGGACTCGCTGAAGGCCGTGATCTCGCAGGCGCTCCTCCCGCGGCGTGGATTCGCGGGGCGCGTCGCCGCCTTCGAGATCCTCCGGACGACCCCCGCCGTGTCGGCGCTCATCCGCGAAGGCAAGACGCACCAGGTCCCGTCCGCGCTCCAGACGGGGCAGCTCGCCGGGATGTGCACGATGGACCAGTCGCTCCTGCGCCTGTGCGAGGAGGGCAAGGTCGACCCCGAGTACGCGATCGAGAAGGCCGTGAAAAAAGAGCCCTTCGAGAAGCTCCTCGCCGAGGAGAGGCAGGCGCTCGAATGAAGTCGTCGATCCACGCGGGCGTCAACCGCATCGACAAGCTCCTGAGGATCATGGTCGACAAGAAGGCGTCGGACCTCCACCTCGCCGTCGGCTCCCCGCCGATGATCCGCGTGGACGGCGATCTCGAGCGCCTCAAGTGGCGGACCCTCACGGAGGAGGAGTTCGAGAGCCTCCTCGTCCCGATCGCGCCCGAGAAGCCGCTGCGCGAGTGGCGCGAGACCGGCGACACGGACTTCGCCTACGCGATGGCCGACATCGCGCGCTTCCGCGTGAACATGTTCCGGCAGGAGCACGGGTCGGGAGCCGTCCTGCGCATGATCCCGCCGCGCGTCCTCGCGATCGAGGAGCTCGGGCTGCCGCCTCTCGTCGCGAGCGTCGCGCGCATCCCGCGGGGCCTCGTCCTCGTGACCGGCCCGACCGGCTCGGGGAAATCCACGACGCTCGCGGCGCTCCTCGACTGGATCAACCGGACCCGAGCCTCGCACATGATCACGATCGAGGACCCCGTCGAGTTCCTCCACAGGCCGGCGAAGTCCGTGATTTCGCACCGCGAGCTCGGGTTCGACACGCCGACGTTCGCGGGCGCCCTCAAGGCGGCGCTCCGCGAGGACCCCGACGTCGTCCTCGTCGGCGAGCTCCGCGACCTCGAGACGATGTCGATGGCCCTGCAGGCCGCCGAGACGGGTCTCCTCGTCTTCGGGACGCTCCACACGAACTCGGCCGCCAAGGCCGTCGACCGCCTCATCGACAGCTTCCCCGCCGAGGAGCAGGAACAGGTCCGCACCGTCCTCGCCGAGGTGCTCAAGGGCGTCGTCGCCCAGGTCCTCCTCAAGAAGAAGGGCGGCGGCCGCGTCGCGGCGTTCGAGGTCCTCCGGGGGTCGTCCGCGCTCTCGAACAACATTCGCGAGGGCAAGACGGCGATGATCTCGACGCTCATCCAGACGGGCCGCAACGCCGGGATGATCGGGATGGACCAGAGCCTCGCGGACCACGTCGTCGCGGGCACCGTCGATCCCGAGGAGGCCTTCGAGAAGGCGCTCGACAAGGAGCAGTTCAAAGGGCTCCTCGAGAAACGCGCCAAGGCGACGGTCCGGCCGGCGGCTCCGGCGCCCGTCGCGGGCTGACCCGTCAGGGCGCGGCCGGCAGCGCGAGGACGAAGCGCGCGCCCCCGAGGTCGCGCGAGCGCTCCACGAAGACCGTTCCGCGGTGGAGAGCCGCGATCTTGGCGACGAGGGCGAGCCCGAGACCGGTGCCCCCTTCCTTCGTCGAGTAGAACGGGACGAAGAGCTTTCCCCACTCCGGCTCGGCGACCCCGGGGCCGTCGTCCTCCACGGCGACCCGCACGGCCCCGCCCGCCTCGGCTTCGCCGCGCAGGACGACGCGCCCGCCGCCGGGCCGCTCCGCGACCGCCTCGCATGCGTTCTTGACGAGGTTGACGACGGCCCTTCTCACGAGCGCGGCGTCCGCCTGCGCGACGCCGAAGGCGCCGGAGACGGAGACGTCCACGGCCGGCGTGATCGCGTGCTGCTCGGCGGCGATCTCGCGGGCGAGGGCCCCGAGGTCGCACGGCGCGGTCTCGAGCCTCTCGGGCCGCGCGAAGAAGAGGAAGTCCCCCGTCACGCGCGCGACGTGCTCCGCCTCGGCCTGGATCGCCTCGAGGTGCCGCGCGCGCGCGCGCGGCTCGTCGGTCTTCGCCGCGAGCCGCGCCCAGCCGAGGATCGTCCCCGTCGCGTTCCGGAACTCGTGCGCGATGCCCGCGGACATCTCGCCGAGGGCGGCGAGCTCGCGCCTCGAGGAGACCTCGCGCTCGAGCCGACGCGTCGCCGTGCGGTCCTCGACGAAGAGGAGAGCGCCGAGAACGGTCTGCCTCGAGTCGAGGATCGGGACGGCGATGAGCTCGAGGACCCGCGCGCGCGTCCCGTCGCCGAGGACGAACTCGGTCGAGAGCGTCGGTTCGCCCGCGCGCGCCCGCTCGGCGGCCGCCGCGAGGACCGGGACCTCCTCGAGGACGTCGGCCGCCGGACGGCCCACGTCCTCGCGCTCGAGGTCGAGGACGAGGAGCGCCGGGGCGTTGGCCTCCGCGAGCCGGCCCGCCGCGTCCACGACGAGGAGGCCGCCCGGGTGCGAGCGCACGAGCGTCTCGGCGGTCACGGCGAGCACGTCGGCCCGCCGCTGCTCGGAGACGCGCAGCTCTTCGAGCTCCTCCGTGCGTTTCTTGAGCGCGTCCACCGTCCGCGCGAACGTCTCGACCGCCCGCTCGGCCTCGTCGCGCGCCGTGTCGGGTGCGGCGGCCGGCACGAGGCCTCCGGCGCCGCGCGCGGCTTCCGCGATCGCGTCGATCGGGGCCAGGAGCCGCCGCAGGAACGGCACGACGAGGACGATGAGCACGGCCGCCGCGGCGGGGATCGCGACGGACACGATCCGCGCGTTGCGGCGGACGGCCCCCACGGCCGGGTCGTCCCAGGCGACGCGCAGGACGCGGCCGTCGACCGGCAGGGGCGCGAGGATGATGGGGCCGCCCTCTCCCGTCGCGGCGACGAGCGGCTCCGGCGTCGCGGCCGCGTCGGCGGGAATCCTCTCGGGCGCCTCCCCCGCGCCCGGCAGGTAAGGGGCGTCGGCGACGCGCCCGCCGCGCGCGTCGTAGAGGGCGGCGCTGCGGGCGCCCGCTTCGCGCAGGGCGCGCCCCGCGCCCCCGTCGTCCCCGAGGGCGCGCGCCGCGTTTCCCGTGGCCGCGAGTCTCTCCGCGGCGGACCGCGTCTCCTGCGCGAGCCGCCGCTCGTTCTCGGCGACGCCCCAGGCCGTCGTGTTTCTCAGGACGACGGCCGCCGTGCCCGCGAGGAAGAGCATCGTCACGAGGCCGCCGACGATCACGTTGCGCACCTCGCGCTCGAACGCGCGGCTCGTCACGGCAGGAGCCTCGAGACGGCGATCGGGGCGCCGAGGAGGACTTCGAGCGCGGGGCGGCCGGCGGCGTACGCGAGGAGGGCGCCGGCGGCGAGGAACACGCCGAAGGGCACGTCCGCCCGCGCGAGAAGGACGAGGAGGCCCGCCTCCGTGCCCGCGGCGCGGGCCGCGAGGACCCGGAAGAACTCCGCTCCGTCGTCGAGGACGAGCCTCGCCGACGCCGACGTCTCGCCGCGGCGCGCGCGGACGAGCGCGCGGCGGAGGAACGCGAGGAGGCGGCCGGCCGCGCGCCGGTCGGCCGCGAGCCGCTCGCCCTCCGCCGCGGCGCCGGGAACCTCGCGCCACCGCACCCCGGCCGCCGCGACCCTCCCTTCCCTTCCCACGAGGAGGCCGCCCGCGCGGGCCAGAGCCGCGGCGCGCCCCGCGTCGCGCCGCGCGGCGCGGAACGCGAGAGCCCACCGGAGCCGCCGAATGACCGCGGCGCTCCCCGCGATCGCCGTACCGGCCAGCGAGGCGAAGAAGAGCGTGAGGAAGACCCCCGCCGGGCCCGTGAACGCTCCCGCCATCGCGAGCATCTTGACGTCGCCGCCGCCCATACCCTCCTGCCCCCGCGCGGCTCGGTACGCGCGCCGCACGAGCTCGAGGAACGCGGCGCCCGCCGCGGCGCCGACCGCGGCCTCCGCGAGGCGAGCGTGCGCGGACAGGATCGGCTCGCCCGGAGCCGCCCCGGCGCGGTCGCGGAGCGCTGCGACGAGAAGGCCGAGCGCGAGCGTCCCGAGCGTGACCTCGTCGGGGAGCGTACGCGCCTCCAGGTCCGTCGCGACGAGGATCACGCAGGCGAGCGCGAGGAGAGCGCCGCCCGCCGCGACGATCGTCGGGCCCCAGAGGAGGGCCGACCCGAGGAAGAGAGCGGCTCCGGCCGCCTCGACGAGGGGGTAGCGGAGCGAGATCGGCGCGCGGCACGCGCGGCAGCGCCCCCCGAGGAGAAGCCACGAGAGCACGGGGACGTTGTCGTGCCACGCGACGCGCGCTCCGCACCGCGGACACCGCGACGGCGGGTGCACGACGGACTCGCCGCGCGGGAGACGGTGGATGCAGACGTTCGCGAAGGAACCCGCGACCGCGCCCGCGGCGGCGAAGAACGCGAGGAGGAAGGCGTCGGGAGCCGTCACGCGCCGTCCTCCCTCCGGCCCGCGAGGACGAGGGCGACGAGGACGAGAACAGAGAGGCCGGAGACGGCGGCTCCCGCGCGGAACGACGCCGGGCGATAGACGAGTCCGAGCCGGTGCTCGCCGGCGGGCACCGCGACCGCCATGAGCGCGAGGTCGCAGCGGCGGATCGGGACGGGCCCCCCGTCGATCCGCGCCTCCCATCCCGCGTCCCACGACCGCGTCACGACGAGGAGCGCGGGGCCGGAGGTCGCCGTCTCGATCTCGACCGTCTCGGGCTCGTCCCGGGCCACCCTGGCGACCGCGAAGCCCTTGTCGGCGCGCCGGGGAGGGATCACTCCCTCCCCGGGCGCGAGGAGGGCGCGCTCCTCCGGTTCGAAGCCGCGCGAGGCCAGCGCCGCGAAGGCCGCGTCGTCCCCGAGCACGGCCGTCTCCCGGGGGAAGAAGACCCGGCCGAGCGGCCGCTCGAGGGCGTAGCGCAGGACGGGGCCGGCGCGCCGCTCGAGCCGCGCGTCCGGCATCGTGGTCTCGAACGGCGTGACGACCCGCCTCACGTCGAGGAGCCCGAGGATCGCGCCGGCGTCTCCGCCGGTGAGCGCCGCGCCGAGGAGGCGGGTGCGCCACGGGTTGGAGATCGGCGACGGCGACGACGCGGAGGCGAGCCCCAGGGAGAGCGGCCCGTACCCGGCGAGGGCCTCGTGCGCGCGGAGCGCCGTGTCGGCCGACCACGCCTGGCCGCCCTTCCCGAGCCAGGCTTCGAGCAGCGCCCCGTCCGACACGACCGGGAAGAGGCGGCCCGCCGCGCCGGGAGCGAGGTCAAGGACGGCGCGCGGCCTGGCCGCGAGATCGGCGGCCGGGGCGCCGGCGAAGATCCCGCCCGTCGCCAGGGGGAGCGGGAGGGCGACGCAGAGGACGACGAAGGCTCCCTCCGGCCCGCGGGACGCCGTCCGCCGCGCGCGGGCCCGCCACAGGAGGACGACGCCCGCGGCAGCGGCCGCGAAGGCGGCCCACGCCGCCGACGACGGCGCGCGGCGCGCGGCGGCGGCGGCCGCCACGGAAAAGGCGAGCGCGAGGACCGCGAGCGCCGCCGAGGCGACGAGCGGACCCTTCGTCGGGGGCTCGGACTCGTGGCCCGCGCCCTTCGGCCAGGTCAGGAGGTGCCCGTCGCGCCAGCCGTCGAGGCCGGCGCCCACGGCGGCCGCGAGAGCGAAGTGCGCGAACACGAACCAGCGCGCGGGAAAGCGCAGCCCCCTCGCGAGTCCGCCGGCCCACAGGAGCGGCACGAGGCCGCCGCGAGCGCCGAGCGCGAGGACGACGCCGAGGACGGCGAGCGCGAGGAGCGCCGCGAGGAGGCGCGGGCGCGCCGCGAAGCCGGCACCGGCCGCCGCGGCGAGGAGGAAGGGAAGCGGCCCGAGGGCGAGCGTCGCGAGATAGCCGCCCCGGCCCGGCGCGGGCCGGAGAGTCTCCTCCGTCTCGGGGGGAACCGCGAGGTCGGCGAGGTCGGTCCGGCCGACCGGTCGCGCGAGGGCCTCCGCCCTTGTCGCCCCGCCGATCCGCCCCGTCGCCGTCACGAGCGCGAGAAACGGGAAGAGCGCCGCCGCCGCGAGCCCGAGGCCGAGCGCGAGGCCGCCGGCCGCGCGCAGCGCGGCGCGCGCCGGGCCGGCCGCGTGCGCCGTGGGGCCCTCGGCGCGCGTCGCGACGGCGACGAGCGCGGCCCCCGCGGCCCCCGCGGCCGCGAGCGCCGGCTCCCCGCCGAGGAACGCGAGGGCGACGGCGAGGCCGAAGCCGGCGGGCGAGGCGCCGCGCACGGCCCGGCGCGCCCCGAGGAACATCCACGGGAGAAGAGCCGCGGTCGCGAAGTTGTTGTAGACCAGCGCGAGTGACAGGAACGAGCCGCCGCCGGACCAGACGGCCGCCCCGGCGAGCGCCCCCGCCCGGGACGTGCCGAGCGCGGAGAGCCACGCGGCCATCCCCGATGCCGCGACCGCGAGGGTGAGCGCGATCGCGAGGAGCGGCCCCGCGGCGCCGCCGAGGAGGAACGGCAGGTCGCCCGGGTTGAGGACGCCCGTCTGGAGCTGCGCGAGCCAGGGCTCGCCGCAGCCCGAGAGCGGGTTCCACAGGGCGAGGCCGCCGGCCGACCACCGGGCCGCCGTGTAGGCCTTCATGGGCCAGAAGAAGTCCGCGAGATCTCCTCGCGCCGGGACGAGGCCGCCGAGCGCCCCCGGACCCAGGAGGGCCGCCGCGAGCGCGAGGCCGAGCGCGCCGCCGAGGAGCGCCGTCCGTCCGGTCGCCAAGCCGCGCTTCACTCACGCGATTCTAGGCGCGGGGAAAAGAGCCCCTCGAAAAAGAAAGAGCCCCCTTGCGGGGGCTCTTCCGGGTGCGTGCGGGAGGACTTACCGCTGCGCGCCCGCGGGGTACTGAACGAACTGGCCGTCGATGAAGACGATGTCGTCGTTGAACGTCGTCGTCTCACCCCAGTTGAGGGTGTCGCTGACGCCGTTCTTGCCGTTCGAATAGATGACGTAGTGCTGCTGGCCCGTCGAGTCGTACAGGAACCAGGACGTCCAGCCGTCCGCCAGCGGGAGGACGCGGATGTACGTCGGCGTCACCTGCGCGTTGAAGGTCGACGTCCCCGACGCGGCGCCGAAGGTGTTCGAGGGCGGAATCGTGATGCCGGACGGAGGGGTGTAGCCCGCGGCCGCCGGGTAGTGGTTGAAGTCGACGGCGTACGCCTCGGCGGCCGTACCGGCCGAGCGCATGTCGCCCATCGTCCTCTTCTGCTTGGCGCGCTGGATCGCGTTGAGCAGGTTCGGAATGGCGATCGCGACGATGATGCCGATGATCGCGACGACGATCAGCAGCTCGATGAGCGTGAAACCCTTCTGGTTCCTCTTCATTTGTGATCAACCTCCTCGCCGCCCGCTTTCAAGAGCCGTGCCGGGCCCTCAAATCATCCCAAGGCCCATACTTGAAGCCGATTCCGCTTCCGGCGCGCTTCCGTGCGACTAAATTTTGTCGGGACTCGCGGGAGCCGCCGTCCAGCCATTGTCACCCGTCCGCGGACTCCGTTCAGTGCTGGGCGCCGTCCGGCCACTGCGCGAAAGCGCCGTCCACGAGGATGATGTCGGCGTTGAAATCGGTCGTCGGGCCCCACACGGGCGACGTCTGCGGCGCCCCGTCGGCGCCGCACGAGCGCACGACGTAATCGCCGTGGGTCGAGGTCGTCCCGTAGAGGTACCACGAGTTCCATCCGTCCGAGAGCGGGGCGATGCGGATGTACGTCGGGGAAAGGAGCGTTCCGGCGTCTCCCAGCGTCGCCGTGGGCAGGGACAGGCCGGAGGGCAGCGAGTAGCCGGCCGCGGCCGGATAGACGTTCTGGTCCGAGGCGTACGCCTCGAGGGCCGTCGAGATGGTCCTCATGTCCGCCATCGAGCGCTTCTGCTTGCCGCGCTGGATCGCGTTGATCATGTTGACGATCGAGATCGCCACGATGATCCCGATGATCGCCACGACGATCAGCAGCTCGATCAGCGTGAAGCCCCGCCCGCGTTTCCGCCGTTCCTTCAAGGACGCCCCATCTCCGTCGATCCTGCCGTCACGGTAAACAAGATCCGTGCCTCTCCGATCCCGCCCGGAGCCTAGAATCGTCCTCGCGTGATCCCGAGGCCGCCTTTCGCGTCCGATCTGTCTCTGGCGGGCGAGCTCGAGGAGTTCGAGAAGCTCAAGCCGCGGCTCCTCGACGTGTGGGACGCCATCGACGGCCGCGACGAGGAACCCCACACCTCCGTCGTCGTCCCGTCCCTGACGCTCGACCAGGCCGAGCTCCGAAAGCTGGACGGGGCGAGCTTCTACGAGGAGCGCCTCCTCTTCCTCCTGATCCGGCTCCGCAACCCGCGCGCGCGCGTCGTGTTCGTGACGTCCCAGCCCGTGCACCCCCTCGTCCTCGAGTACTACTTCCAGCTCCTCGTGGGGATCCCGGCGAGCCACGCGCGCAGCCGGCTCACGATGCTCTGCGCGCACGACGCGTCGCCGCGCTCGCTGACCGAGAAGATCCTCGAGCGGCCGCGTCTCCTCGAGCGGATCCGGGCCGGAATTCCGGACCGCTCGCGCGCGTACCTCACGGTCTTCAACTCGACGCCGCTCGAGAGAAGGCTCGCCGTGCTCCTCGGCGTCCCGCTGAACGGCGTCGATCCCGCGCTCTCCGCCCTCGGGACGAAGTCGGGCAGCCGCAAGGTCTTCCGCGAGGCCGGCGTCGCCTGTCCGGAGGGCCACGAGGATCTCCGCGACGACGCGGACCTCGAGGCGGCGCTCGTCGACCTCAAGAGGCGCAACCCCGCGCTGCGGAAGGCCGTCGTCAAGCTCAACGACAGCTTCTCCGGCGAGGGGAACGCGATCTTCCGCTACCCCGAAGGCGGCGGAGAGGCCGAGATCCGCGCGCGGCTTCCGCGCCTCGAGTTCTCGGTCGCGTGGGAGACCTGGGACGACTACCACGGGAAGTTCCGGCGCATGGGAGGAATCGCCGAGGAGTTCCTCGAGGGCTCCGTGAAGGCCTCGCCGTCCGTGCAGCTCCTGACGGGTCCGCAGGGCGAGGTCGTTCCGATCTCGACGCACGATCAGATGCTCGGCGGACCCAGCGGCCAGGTCTTTCTCGGATGCCTCTTCCCGGCGTCGGACGAGTACCGCGGCGCGATCGCGGCCCAGGCCGTCGAAGTCGGAAAGGCGCTCGCGGCGCACGGCGTCGTGAGCCGGTTCGGGATCGATTTCCTCGCCGTGAAGGACGACCCGGGCGAGGCGTGGCGCCTCTACGCGCTCGAGATCAACCTCCGCATGGGCGGCACGACGCACCCGTACCTCGCGCTCCAGTTCCTCACCGGCGGACGGCTCGACCCCCAGACCGGCCTCTTCCTCTCGCCGCGCGGCTCGCCGAAGTTCTACCGCGCCACCGACAACCTCCAGTCGGAGGCCTACCGCGGCCTCCTGCCCGAGGACCTCATCGAGATCGTCACGATCAACGCGCTCCACTACAGCCACAACTCCGAGTCGGGCGTGCTCTTCCACCTCATCGGCGCGCTCTCGCAGTACGGCAAGCTCGGGATGACGGCGATCGGGAACAGCCGCGACGAGGTCGAGACGCTCTACGCGAGGACGCTCCGCATCCTCGACCGCGAGACGGCGGTCGGCAGGGGGAGCGCGCCGTCCGCTCCCCGGGGATAGCATCGGCCGGATGTCCCGGCCCGTGCGCGAAGCGGGGGTTCTCCTTCACCCCACGTCTCTCCCGTCGCGATACGGGATCGGCGACCTCGGCCCCGCGAGCGACACGTTCCTCGACTGGGCGGCCTCCGCCGGCCTCAGGCTCTGGCAGGTCCTTCCGCTCGTCCCGCCCGGCGCGCACGACTCGCCGTACGCGGGCCTGTCGGCCTTCGCCGGGAACCCGCTCCTCGTCTCGCCCGAATGGCTGCTCGAGGAGGGCCTCCTGCCGGCCGGGGCCCTCGAGAACGCGCCGGACTTCCCGGAGGACCGCGTGGACTTCGAGGCCGTGCGCCCGTTCCGCAGGCGCCTCCTCTCGGCCTCGTTCGACCATGCGCGCTCCGTCGGGTCGAGTGTGACGGACGCCGTGCGGAGGTTCGAGGAGGCTCCCGTGCAGGCCACCTGGCTGCCGGACTGGGCCCTCTTCGCCGCGCTGCGAGAGGCGCATGGCGGAGCCCCGTGGACCTCGTGGGAGCCGGCCCTCGTCGCGCGCGAGGAGAAGGCCCTCGAGGAGGCGCGCGCCACGCACGCCGAGGCGATCGCGCGGCACGTGTACGAGCAGTTTCTCTTCTTCCGGCAGTGGGAGCGCGTCAAGCGCGCCGCCAACGCGCGGGGGATCTCGATCCTCGGCGACCTGCCGATCTACGTCGCGCTCGACAGCGCCGACGTGTGGTCCCAGCGGCGGATCTTCGCGATCGACGCCGCGGGCCGTCCGGAGTCCGTCGCGGGGGTCCCGCCCGACGCGTTCAGCGACGACGGGCAGCTCTGGGGGCATCCGCTCTACCGGTGGGACGTCCTCGCGGAGGAATCGTTCGACTGGTGGATCGAGCGCGTCCGCGTGAACCTGAGGCTCGCGGATCTCGTGCGCCTCGACCACTTCCGCGGCTTCGCGGCGCACTGGGAGGTGCCGGCGAAGGCGGCCTCGGCCCGCGAGGGCCGCTGGGTCCCGGGCCCCGGGCTCATGCTCTTCCTCGCGATCCGGCACGCGCTCGGCGACGTCGCGATCGTCGCCGAGGACCTCGGCGAGATCACGGACGACGTCCGGACGCTCCTCGCGACGCTCGGACTTCCGGGCATGAAGGTCCTCCAGTTCGGGTTCGGCGAGATCGACAGCGAACACCTTCCGCACCACCACGTCACGAATTCCGTCGTCTACACGGGCACGCACGACAACGACACCACGCTCGGGTGGTACTTCGCCCTCCCCGACTGGGCGCAGGTCCGGTTCCGGGACTACTTCGGCGTCGACGGCCGCGACCCGGCGGGTGTCCTCGTGCGGGCGGCCTACGCGTCCGTGGCCGACCGCGCGGTGGTCCCCCTGCAGGACGTTCTCGCCCTCGGCTCCTCGGCGCGCATGAACGTCCCCGGCCGCGCGCACGACAACTGGACCTGGCGAGCCCGGAAGGACGCCTTCCGGTCCGAGGTCGCGGACCGCCTGCGCCACCTCGCGGAGCTGACGGGACGGATCGCGAAGAGCTCCTAGGGCTTCACGCGCTCACCGGCGTGCACGATCACGCTCTCGCCGAGGCCGCCCGCGGCGCTGCCGCCTCGGTAGGCCTCCTCGCCGTGGACCCGTCGGTCGAGGCCGTCGAGCTCGGCGTGCAGCGTCACGCGCAGCGGGGTCACGGCCTTCACGAGAAGGAGGACGACGCCCGTCATCACGAGCGTGTAGACGAACACGACGGCGACGGCTCCCGCCTGGACGCCGAAGAGCGCGGGGTTCCCGAACAGGAGACCGTTTCCGCCGTCGGGGTTCGCGGCCTTCGAGGCGAAGACGCCCGTCAGGACCGAGCCCGTCATCCCGCCGATCCCGTGGCACGCGAAGACGTCGAGCGTGTCGTCGAGGGAGGTGCGCCCGCGCAGCCGCAGGGCCGTGAAGCTCGCGAGCGCGGTGAGCGATCCGATCGCGAGGGCCGAGAGCGGCGAGACGAAACCCGCGCCGGGCGTGATGCCGACGAGGCCGACGACGGCGCCCGTCGCCGCGCCGACGGCGGTCGCGTGCCCGCCGACCGCGGTCTCGAGCGCGAGCCACGTGAGAGCGGCCGCGGCGGCGCCGGCGTTCGTCGTGACGAAGGCGAGCGAGGCGGTTCCGTTCGCCGCGAGCGCCGAGCCCGCGTTGAACCCGAACCACCCGAACCAGAGGAGGCCGGCGCCGAGGAGGACGTACGGGACGTTGTGCGGGATGAGGGCGATGCGCTTGAAGTCCTGCCGCGGCCCGAGGAGCCTCGCGGCGACGAGCGCCGCGGTCCCCGCGGTGACGTGCACGACGGTCCCGCCCGCGAAGTCCAGGGCGCCCCAGGCCTTCACGAATCCGTCCGTGCCCCAGACCCAGTGCGCGACCGGCGCGTAGACGAGGAGGCTCCAGAGCGCGAGAAAGATCACGTACGCGCGGAAGCTCATGCGCTCGACGACCGCCCCCGAGACGAGCGCCGGGGTGATCGTCGCGAACATCCCCTGGAACGCGAAGAACGCGAGCGCGGGAATCGTCGCCGCGTACGCCGCCTCGGGGGCGGCGCCGACCCCGGCGAGGCCGACCCACTTCAGGGATCCGAGGAACGCCGATCCGGGCGCGAACGCGAGTGTGTAGCCCGCGACCATCCACACGACGGCGCCGACGCCCATCGCGACGTACGTCATCATGAGCGTGTTGAGCGTGTTCTTGCGCCGCACGAGCCCCGCGTAGAAGAACGCGAGGCCGGGGTTCATGAGGAACACGAGCGCCGCGGCCCCGAGGACCCACGCCGTGTCGCCGGCGCTGACCCCGGCGTTCACGCGCCCTCCGTGCCGCGGAGCGCCTTCGCCCTCACCTCATCGGCCGAGATCGGCGTGAGCGCCTGGACGTCCTGCTCGCCCGTCCGGATCCGGATCACGCGTTCGAGGGGCTGGACGAAGATCTTCCCGTCGCCGACCTCTCCCGTGCGCGCCGCCGTGACGATCGCCTCGATCGTGGGCTCGACGAAGGGCTCGGAGACGGCGATGTCGATCCGGACCTTCTCGACGAACTCGAAGACCAGAGTCGTGCCGCGGTACTGCTCGACCGTGTCGTGCTCGCCGCCGTGGCCCTGCACGCGCGCGAGCGAGATCCCCGTGACGCCGGCGCGGAAGAGCGCGGCCTTCACGTCCGCGAGCTTCTCCGGCCGGATGATGGTCGTGATGAGCTTCATGGTGCTCCCCCCGCCGTGGACTTGGGGCGCGATTCTGTACCATCATGGCCCGGCCCTCGGAGGTTCGCGTTGGTTCGAACGGTCCGGGACATTCCGGGGGGCCCCGCCCCTTATCCGGCGTCCGACGCGTCGGACGCGACGCTCCGGGACGGCACCCGCGTCCACCTGAGGCCGATCCGTCCGGACGAGGCCCCGGAACTCCTCGAGCTCTACGACCGTCTCTCCCCGGAGAGTCTGTATTTCCGTTTCTTCGCCGTTCCGGACAAGGACCGCTCGAAGGCCGAGTACCTCGCGCACGTCGATTACGTGGACCGCTACGCGATCGTCGCCGAGGTGGGCGGCGCCCTCACGGGAGTCGCGCGCTTCGAGCGCGACGCCCGGGAGCCCTCCCGCGCGGAGGTCGCGTTCACGATCGCGGACGAGAGCCAGGGCCGCGGCCTCGGATCGCTGCTGTTCCGGCGGCTCGCGACGCTCGCGCGGACCCGCGGCATCTCGACCTTCGACGCCGAGGTCCTTCCGGACAACGAGAAGATGCTCCGAGTCTTCGCGCGCTCGGGCCTTCGGCAGACGACACGGAGCGACGGACCCGCCCTGCACGTCTCCCTCGAGCTCGGGCCCGAGCCGCCCGCCTGACACCTATACTTGCCTCTCGAGTGGCCGCCGCGGACGTTCTCCCCCGCAGCATCGGCCGGTACGAGATCGTCCGCCTGCTCGGCAAGGGCGGGATGGGGGAGGTTTACCTCGCGACGGACCCCGCGCTCGGCCGCGCCGTCGCGATCAAGGTGCTTCCCGCGGCCCTCCAGCAGGACGCGAAGATGCGCGCCCGCTTCATGAACGAGGCCCGCGCCGTCGCGGCCCTGAACCACCCGAACGTCATCACGCTCCACGACCTCGCCGTGACGGACTCGCGAGACGCCGGCCTCCCGCCGGGCGCGCTCTACCTCGTCCTCGAGTACCTCGACGGGCAGGGCCTCGACGAGGTCATGGACGCGCGGCGGCTCGGCGTCGTCGAGTGCGTGGACATCGCGATCCAGGTCCTCGAAGGGCTCAAGATCGCCCACCAGAACCGGATCCTCCATCGCGACATCACGCCTTCGAACGTCATGCTCACGCCCGACGGCCGCGCCAAGCTCCTCGACTTCGGCCTCAGCAAGATCCTCCTCGAGGGGGCGCGCGACTCCTCGAAAGGCCCGCGCCACACGGGCGAGGGGATGATCGTCGGGACGCTCGACTATCTCTCTCCCGAGCAGGCGCTCGGCAGCCCCGTCGACGAGAGGTCGGACCTCTTCTCGTTCGGAATCGTCTTCTACCAGATGCTCGCGGGGACGCACCCGTTCTCGGGGGCGAGCGTGACCCAGATGGTGGCCAAGATGATGACGAAGGAGGCGGATCCCTGGCCGGAGCCGGACCGCGTCCCCGACGCGCTCAAGCAGATCGTCGCCCGCGCTCTGAAGAAGGACGCCTCCGAGCGCTACGGGAGCGCCGGCCAGATGATCCTCGACCTCCTCATGGCCCGACGCGAGATCGCGGCGCGCCCGGTCCGGCCTTCGCCGACGCCCGAGGCCGACGCCGCCGCGGCGCCGTCGCCCCCGGCGAGGCCCGCTCCCCCCGTTCCGGCGACGAGCCCCGGAGCGGCGCTGACGGAATCCACCGCTCCCATGTCGCGGCCGAAGCGCACGGCGAGCATTCCCGCGCCGCGGGGGGGACGCCGCGGCCCCCTCGCGCTCTTTCTGGCGGCCGTTCTCCTCCTCGCGGCGGGCGGCGCCGCGTTCTTCTCCGTCCGCGGATGCGCGCGGCTGCGCCCGGCCGGCGCCGCCGGAGCCCGCTGAGCCGCGGGCGAGCGGCGCCGTGGACGATCCGTCCGACCTCCTCCATCCCGCGGTCGCCGCCTGGTTCCGCGCGGAGTTCCCAAGCGGCCCGACGGCGGCCCAGCGCCTCGCGTGGCCACGGATCGCCTCCGGCGCGAACGTCCTCCTCGTCTCGCCGACCGGGACGGGCAAGACGCTCGCCGCGTTCCTCGTCGGCCTCGACGGGGTCCTGCGCCGGAAGCTCGCGGGAGCCACGGAGCCCGCCCTCTCGGTCCTGTACGTCTCGCCGCTCAAGGCCCTCGACAACGACATCCACCGGAACCTCGAGCGGCCGCGCGCCGGCATCGCGCTCGCCCTCGCGTCCGGGGCGGGCTCCCCCGCGCCCAGCCTCACCGCCGCGGTCCGCACCGGCGACACGCCGGCGTCCGAGCGGAGAGAGCAGCTGCGGCGCCCGCCCGACGTCCTCATCACGACGCCCGAGTCCCTGTACCTCCTTCTCACGGGCTCCGGCCGATCGCTTCTCGGCACGGCGAAGACCGTGATCCTCGACGAGGTCCACGCCGTCGCGGGAGGAAAACGCGGCGCGCACCTCGCGCTCTCCCTCGAGCGCCTCGAAGACGTCGTGCGCGAGGCCGGCGGGCGCCCGCCTCAGCGCGTCGCCCTGTCCGCGACGGTCGAGCCCGTCGAATCCGTCGCCGCCTTCGTCGGAGGCGCGCACCCCGTGGAGCCGCTCGTCGTCCCCGCGAGGAAGACGCTCGACCTCGCCGTCCTCTCGCCCCGCGGCAACGCGGATCGCACGGGCGACGACTCCCCGTGGGGAGCGGCCGTCGAGGCGATCGCGGCCGAGGCCGCGACGCGCCGCACGACGCTCGTCTTCTGCAACAACCGCCGACAGGCCGAGCGCGTCTCCGCGAAGCTCGAGGAGAAGCTCGGCAAGGCCGTCCCGACGCACCACGGCTCGGTCGCGCGGGCCGTGCGCGAGGAGGTCGAGCGCGACCTCAAGGCGGGAGCGCTCCGGGTCCTCGTCGCGACGGGCTCGCTCGAGCTCGGACTCGACGTCGGAGAGATCGACTCGGTCGTCCAGCTCGGGAGCCCGAAGGGCGTCGCGCGCGCTCTCCAGCGCGTCGGCCGCTCGGGCCACCTCGTCGGGCAGGCGTCGCGCGGGCGCTTCGTCCCTCTCTTTCTCGACGACGTCCTCGAGTGCGCGGCGACGGTCGAAGCGATGCGCGAGGGCGACGTCGAGGAGACGCGCCCGCCCGAGTTCCCCCTCGACGTCCTCGCCCAGCAGATCGTCGCCGAGGTCGTCGGGCGCGGCGCCGACTCGGCGACGTCGGCCTCGCTCCTCGCGACGTTCCGGCGTGCGGCCTCGTACCGCGCCCTCCCGAAGTCGCTCTTCGTCGAGACGCTCGCGATGCTCTCGGGAAAGTACCCGCGGGAGCGCTTCGCCGCCCTCGCGCCCAAGCTCGTCTGGGACCGCGCGACGGACCGCGTCTCGGCTCTCCCGGCCGCGCGCCTCGCGGCCCTTCTCGACGGCGGGACGATCGGGGACCGTGGCGCCTACAAGGCCGTGCTTCGCGACGGCCGCACGGTCGTCGGGGACCTCGACGAGGAGTTCGTCCACGAGACGCGGACGGGCGACGTCTTCCTCCTCGGCTCGCGCGCGTGGCGGGCCGTCGACATCCACCACGATCGGGTCGTGGTCGAGGACGCCGCCGGCGCGCCCGCCCGCATGCCCTTCTGGCGGGGCGAAGCCCTCGGCCGGACGGCGCGGCTCGCGGCGCGCGTCGGTCGCCTCAAGCGGCTCGTCGCCGGGCGCCTCGACGACCCCGCGCTGCCCGATCTCCTCGGCGCGCGCTACGGCTGCGATCCGGACGCGGCGGCCGCCCTCGTCGCCGGGATCCGCCGCGAGGCGCTCGAGTCGCCGGGCGTCGCCTCCGACACGCTCGTCGTCTTCGAGACGTTCCCGAACGAGCTCGGCGACCCGTGCGTCGTCGTGCGCTCTCTCTTCGGTCGCGGCGTGAACCTCCCGTGGTCGCTCGTCCTCGCGAGCGTCCTCTCCGAGGAGACGGGCGTCGAGGCCGAGGCCGTGGCGACCGACGACGGGATCCTCCTGCGCCTCCCGCGCGCCGAGCGCGAGGTCCCGGTCGAACGTCTCGCCCGCCTGACGTCCGCCGAGGCCCGCGAGCGCCTCCTCGCCGACCTCCCGAATTCGTCGCTCTTCGGAGCGCGCTTCCGCGAGAACGCGCAGCGGGCTCTCCTCCTCCCGCGCGCGCGCTCGGGCAGGCGCACTCCGTTCTGGCTGCAGCGGATGCGCGCGCGCGACCTCCTCCAGACGACACGAAGCCTGCCCGACTTCCCGATCGTCGCCGAGACGTACCGTGACTGCCTGCGCGACGTGTGGGAGGCCGAGCGCCTGTTCCGGCTCCTCGACGACCTCGCGTCCGGCGCCGTCGCGCGGGTGGTGGACGCGCGGGCGCTCCCGTCGCCCGCGGCCCGTTCGCTCCTCTTCAACTTCGTCGCGGCGTATCTCTACGAGTGGGACGCGCCGAAGGCCGAGCGCGGGATCCACGCGCTCGCGATGAACCGCGAGCTCCTCGGAGAGGTGCTCGGCGAGAGCCTCCCCGACGCGCTCCGCCCCGAGGCCGCGGACGCCGCGCGCGCCGAGGCCTCGCGCCTCGTCCCGCGGCGCATGGCGCGGAGCGCGGACGAGCTCCTGTCGTTCTTCCAGGAGCTCGGGGATCTGAGCGAGGAGGAAGTCCGAGAGAGATCGGCTGGCGACGGCAATGCCTGGCTCGACGAGTTGGCGACTCGCGGAAGTGTCGCGGAGATTTTCTTAGAAGGTGAATGGAGGCTCGTCGCCGCGGAGGAAGTCCCGAGATTCGAGGCGGCCCTCGGCCGCGTCGTCGAGACGCGAGGCGCCAGCGGACGCGGCGAGCCCCTCCCCGCGGCCGGGACCGTGACACGCGCACTCGAAGAAAATCTTCCACACCCTTCTCCCGAGGGCGGTTTCGTCTCGGGCGCGCCCGGCTCTCCTTCGCCTCTGGAGCAAATCGTCCTCCGTTTCTTCGCGACGAGAGGTCCCGCGCTCGCCTCGGACTTCACGGCGCGCTACGGCGTTCCCACCGCCCGCGTGGAGGAGGCGCTCGAGAGGCTCAGGCTCGACGCGCTCGTCGTACGCGCGCGCTTCGGCGCCGTCGACGGGAAGCTCCGCTGGGCCGGCGCGCGTCTCGCCGAGAGCGTCCGCAGGAGGACGCTCGGCATCCTCCGGAACGAGATCCGCCCGGTTCGGCTCGCGGCGTACCGGGCCTTCCTCGCGCGGCGCCAGGGCCTCGCGCTCGGCGCGCGTTTCGCGGGACCGGACGCCGCCGAGAGGGCCGTCGGCCTCCTGCGCGGCCTGCCGATCGCCGCCGTCGCCTGGGAATCGGCCGTCCTCCCCGCGCGCCTCGCGGCTCCCGAGCCCGACGCCCTCGACGTCCTCTCGGCTCGCGGCCTCCTCGTCTGGCGCGCCGACGGCGCCAAGGACGCGCGCGCGGCGCGGCTGTCGTTCTTCTTCCGGGGCGAGGGCGCCGTTCTCCTGCCGCCAGGGCCGCCCGCGCTCGACGCCCTGTCGCCTGCGGCGCGCGACCTGTACGGGAAGCTCGCGGTCGCGGGCGCGTCGTTCCTGTCGGACCTCCTCGCGCGCGGCGAGAGGGAGAAGGGGGAACGGGAGATTCCCAAGGCGCTCGTGGAGCTCGTGCTGGCGGGGCTCGTGACCGGAGATGGAATTCAGGGATTCAGAGAGATTCTCCTCAAGAGGCGCGTGGCGGGCGGAAGGGCGGGTGCGACGGCTGCGCCGCGCTCCGGCGGCGGGGCGGGTCGCCCAACCCGGACCGATCTGCGAAACGCCGAACGCCGCGTGGCGGCCCGCCTCGGGAGCGCCGTAACCTCCACGACGCCGCATTTCGCGGGCTCCGGCAATGCAAAGGGCCCTCTTCCCCTTCTAAGAAAATCCTCTTCTCCTTCGTCTCTCCCTTCGGGGCGATGGTCGCTGCTCGACGCCCCCGGCGTCGCCGGCGAGCCGCGGAGCGGAGGCGAGCGCGCCGAGGCGTGGGCGCGCCTCCTTCTCGCCCGCTGGGGCGTCGTGTCGCGGGCGACGCTCGAAAGCGAGGACGCCTCGCTGATCCGGTGGGCCGACGTCGCGCCGGTCCTCGCGCGCATGGAGATGCGCGGCGATCTTCGTCGCGGGGAGTTCCTCGAAGGGCGCGGGCCCCTCCAGTACGCCGAGGAGGAGACCGTCGAGGCCCTCCGGCGCGGCGCGAGCCCGGGGGACGGCGAGCCGTCCCTCGCGGTCGCGGGCGCCGGCGACCCCGCGCTGGAGGGAGTCGGGCTGCGAAGCGGCTGGGCCGCGCTCGCGGACGGAGAGGTGCTCCTCTCCCTGGACGGAAGCGGCGCGCTCCTCGCCGCCGACGGTGCCCCGGACCGCTCCATCCGGGCCGCGCTCGCCGCGCTCCAGGACCTGCTCCGCCGCTCGCGCGACCCGCTCGCGAGGCCCCGCCGGCTCTCCGTGTCGACGATGAACGGCCGACCCGCCGCGGGCGCGCCTCTCGCTCCGATCCTCGAGGCGTTCGGCTTCACGCGCGACCTCGGCGCGCTCGTCTGGCGCGCCCTGTGATCGGGCGGGCGTCGCTCCTCGAGTGGCGCCCGCGCTTCGGCGCCGCAGGACTCCTTAGAAGGGTGAGCGGGGTTCTCGCTCATTCACCCTTCTAGGCAATTCCACCCAGCCGATGCTCGCCGTCAGGTCGGGCGGAGAACCGAGGCGGCCGAGAGGGAGGCAAGAATTTCTTCGTAGTCCCCGGGCAGCGGCGCGGAGACGTCGATTTCCATCTCCGGAATCACGATCCTCTCCGCGTGGAGGAGGGGGCGCGCGAGGCGCCGGAGCGCCGCGCGCAGCGCCGCGTCCTTGATGCCCCGCCAGCGCGTCGCGCCGCCGTAGAAGTCGTCGCCCGCGATCGGGTGCCCCTTCGCGGAGAGGTGGACGCGGATCTGGTGCGTCCGTCCCGTCTCCGGCGCGAGCCTGAGCTCGGCGAGCGCGGACAGCCGCCCGAGCGTTTCGTAGTTCGTGACGGACGGCTTGCCGTCCCTCGCGACGCGCATCTTCCGTCCGTCCTTCGGGTCCCGCGCGAGCGCGAGGTCGATGCGGCCCCGCGCGGGCACCGGGTGGCCCCAGACGAGCGCGCGGTACGTCTTCCGCGCGGCCCCCTGCTGGAGCGCGCGGGAGAGCGCCCGGTGCGCCGCGTCCGACTTCGCGAGGAGGACGACGCCCGTCGTCCCGACGTCGAGCCGGTGGACGAGTTTCGGGAGCGGATCCCGCGCCTCGACGCGGCACGCGGCGAGGAGGCGCCGCACGGCCTCCTCGGCCGAGCCCGGGCGCGAGGACGTCGCCATCGAGACGCCCGCCGGCTTGTCGAGCGCGAGGACGTCGGGCGTCTCGGCGAGGAGCGCGCTCACGGCGCGGCTTCGGCGGCGCCCGGTGTCCTCTCGTGCCTCCGGCGCGCCGCGAGCCAGAGCGCTCCCGCGCCCGCGAAGAGAAGGACGGTGAGCCCCGCGAGCTTCGCGAGGGCGAAGGCCTTGTCCGTCGCGCTCTCGGGCGGAACGAAGGCGAGCGCGAGGGACACGGCCGTCGTGGCGAAGCCGACGCACGCGAGGAGGACGGAGACGGGCCGGCCGCCGGGGATGCGGAAGGCCCCGGGCGGAGCGGTTTCCCGCCCGAGCCGGATCGTCGCGGCGAAGAGGAAGAGGAACGGGACGAAGTACGCGACGACGCTCATCGCGACGAGCGCGTCGTACGCGCCCTTCACGCCGGTCCCGGCCTGGCTCAAGAGGACGAATCCGAGCGACAGCGCGGACTGGACGAGGATCGCGACCGAAGGCGTGCCCCAGCGCGGGTGGACGCGGCCGAAGGCGGGCGGGAGGAAGCGGTCGAGGCCCCCGACGAACGGGAGGCGCGCGGACGCCGCCAGCCACGCGCCGGTGACGCCGACGCCGGAGAGCGTCACGAGGACCGCCGCCGCGGCGCCGAGCGGCGGCAGCCCGGCTCTCTGACACGCGGCCGCGATCGCCTTCGTGATGCCGTCGAGTCCGCTCGCTTCGCGCGCCGGAATCGCGACGAGGATGGCCGCGGTGCCCGCGACGTAGATGCCCGTGATGAGCGCGCCCGAGAGGAGCAGGGCGCGCGGCAGGTCGCGACGCGGGTCCCGCATTTCGGCGCCGAGGAACGACGGGGCTTCGAGGCCTCCGAACGCGAACGCGATCGTCGAGAAGAAGAGCGCGTCCTTGAGCGAGGGCGACGGGAGGAGTCTCGCCGCCGAGAAGTCCGTCGCCGATCCGGAGCGCAGAAGGACGATCGCCCCGCACGCGACGAGGAGGAGCGCCGGCAGCCAGGTCGCCACGGCCGCCGCGTTGTGGAGCCACGTGGCGAACTTCAGCCCCCGGAGGTTCGCGGCGGTCGCCGCGGCGATCGCGACGCAGGAGAACGCGAGAAAGAACGCGCGGCTCTCCCCGAGACCCGCTCCGCTCCTGCCCGCGAGGAGGATCGCGTTCGCCGCCGTGAAGTAGAGGAGGGCCGGAAAGAACGGGAGGTTGCTCGCCCAGTAGAGGAAGCCCGCGAGAAACCCGGGGCCGTCGCCGAAGGCCTTCCGCGTCCACACGTAGAGACCGCCCTCGTCCGGATGGCGCGACGACAGCTCGAGGACCGAGGCCGCGAGCGGCACGAAAAGGCCGGACGCGGCGAGGACCCACACGACGAGGGCGGACGGGCCGGCCTCCGCGGCGGACGCGATCCACCTCAGGGAGAAGCAGGTCAGCGTGAAGAGGAAGACGAGGTCGCGGAACCCGAGGACCTTCCGGAGAGCCACCTCAGCGCGCCGCCATCGCGCCGGCCCAGAGGCGGTGGAAGTGGTGGACGCCCGTCTCGCGCTTCGGCGAATATCGCCCTCGCCCGTAGGTCGCCGAGCCGAGGCCGCGCTGCACGGCCTCGCAGACGGCGATGTCCTCGCGCTGGATCTCGTCGCTGAAGGCGACGGTCTCGCGGATCTTCTCCGCGACGTCCGCCCGCTCCGGCTCGCGGAAGAACCACTCGAAGACCGTGAGCGTCCTTTTCGGCCCGAGCGGAAGGACGAGGTTCGTCGAGAAGTTGTCGGGGTAGACGTTGAGCATCAGGTTCGGCCAGATCCACCAGTACTCGGCGTCTCCGTCGCCATCCGCCGCGCGGATCGGCCCGCCCTCCCGGCGCCGGATCGGCGCGATCTGGAGCGAGTGGGTCCGGAACGTCTCCGTCCGGTAGGCCGCGTAGTCGAGCTCCTTCATGAGCCCGGGATGGACGACGGGGATGTGGTAACCCTCGAGGTAGTTGTCGACGTAGACCTTCCAGTTGCAATCCAGCGTCCAGTCGCGGCGGAACGCGGGGCGCATCGCGGAGAGACCGCGGCTCTCGAGGCGCGGCCCGAGCGCGTCGAGCTGGGCGGCGAGCGGGGTTGCGGCCGGGTCGAGGTGCGCGAAGACGAGCCCGATCCACGTGTCGACGCGAAACGCCGGAAGCCTGACGTCCTCCCGGCGGAAGTCCTCGATGCCGTCGAGCTCCGGCGTCCCGAGGAGCCGGCCGTCCAGGGCGTAGCTCCAGCCGTGGTACCCGCACGTCAGGACGCGGCAGGACCCCGCGCCGGCGGCCACCGGGCCCGCACGGTGACGGCAGACGTTCGAGAGGGCGCGCAGGATTCCGCCGGCATCCCGCACGACGAGGATCTCCTCGCGCGCGACGCGCGCCGTCCGGAAGTCCCCGGGCCTCTCGACCTCTTCGGCGCTCCCGACGAGCTGCCAGGACGCGCCGAACACGCGGGACTCCTCGGCGTCGAGCACGGCGGGATCGGCGTAGACCTCCGCCGGGAGCGTCTCCGCCTTCTCGATCTTCGGGTCGATCCGGATCTCCATCGCGTGCGGCGGCCAAGGTACCACGCCGCCCGGGATCGTCGCGGCCCGCCGCTTCAGTTCACGTTCGTGAGGACCGGCGTGTCGCCGGCCTCCCGCACGCGCGTGACGACTCTCTTCCCGTGCTCGATCTTCGTCCGGATGGACACGGAGCGTCCGGGCGCGAGGTCCTTCGGGACGTCCGCCTTCTTCGAGAGCGGGTACGTGACGGCCGTCCCCTCCGGGCGGCGCAGCGTGAGGCTCTTCCCCGCCTCGTAGGCGACGACGGTGTACGGCGGCGTCTTCGTCACCGTGACGGGCCGCGCCGCCGAAACCCCGGGCTTTCGGTGAGCGCTGCCCGCCGCGGGCGACGTCCCCGTGTTCGGCTCGGAGAGGCCCGGCTCCTCCGCCGCGGCCGGCGCCGGAGCCTGCGAGGGGGACGCCGCCGCGGTCCCCGGAAGAGGCGCGGGCGTCGGGACGCCGGTCCCGAGAGCGACCGTCCGGTTCGCGCTCTCGTCCGGCAGCGCGGGCTTCACGGCCGTCTGATCCGATGGCGTCACGGCGCCGCCGCCGGAGGCCGTCGGCACCGCCGTCGGCTGGGCTCGTACGGACGCGGCCGCGCCGAACGCGAGCGCGAGGACAAGAGCGGTGGACGCGCCGCGCATCAGTTCTTCGGGGACTGCGCCTCGCTGAACTTCGACGGGGGCGGAGTCTTCGGCGGCTTCGGCCGCTCGACACGGTCGGCCGTCTTCCCGTCGAACGGCTTCTGAAGCGGGACGCGCAGCACGACCGCGTCGCCCGCCGCGAGACCCTCGGCGACGACGGCCTTCTCGGCGATCCGGAGCGTGCGCTCTCTCCCGCTCTTTTCCACGACGGTCACGGTCCCCTTGTCGATCGACGCGATCGTGCCCCGCACCGTCAGGTACGACGCGCGGATGACGGTCTTGCCCTTCGGCCCCGGGGCGGGCGGCGGGGGCATCGTCGGAACCGGCACGGGGACGACCGTCGCCGGCGCGGCCGCGGGCGTCTCGACCGGCGCCGCCGGAGGCGCGAGCTTCGGAGGAGGCATCGCCGTCGAGAGGCCGGTGACGCGGTACCGGCCGTCCGACGTCTGCCGCACGAGGACGGTGAGCATGCCCCCCGGGCGGAGGTCGGGAGGGAAGATGATGGTCGAGGCGACGGGCACGACCCGCGTCAGCCCGTCCTCGAACCTCATCGTGATCGAGCGGCCTTCCTCCCACTGGACGACCTGACCGGTGAACGAGAGCTCGGGTCCGACCATCTCGGCGCCCTTGAGCTCCTCCCCCGCGATCCTGACCTCCTTGTTCGGGACCCCGGGCAGGGACGGGACGACGACGGTCTGGCCGGCGGACGTCTGCGCGCGCGCGGGCGCCGCGAGGGCGCCCGCCAGGGCCGCGAGAACGAATATCCGGTTCGAGGAACGCATCGGGAGCCTCCTTTGTCCAGGCCCGCGGGCGCACGAGCGCGGCGCCGCGGCATCCATTGTCACCCCGAATCGCCGCCGGAGGGGCCGCGCCCCGCCCGGCGCCGCCCCGCCGGAAACCGGGCGGCGGCGACCGTCGAGAGACAGGAGACGGCGAGGAGCGACGCGAAGATCGGGAGGAGCGCGCTCTCCATCGCGAGGCGGAAGCCGGGCGGGGCGGGAATCTCGCCCGAGAGCGCGCGGCTGGCCGACCCGAGCGCGGGCCCGAGGCGGGCGGCGAGACGCGCCGCGAGGACGGCGCCCATCGCGCCGACTCCCAGCGTCCCCCCGACCGTGCGGAAGAAGGGGACGAGGCTCGTCGCGACGCCGCGCCTCTCGGCGGGGGCGTCCTCCTGCACGGCGAGGACCTGCGAGAGCGCCGTCGGCCCGAGGCCCATCCCGACGACCGCGCACGCGCCGCTGATGAAGGCCGTCGGAGCGTCGAGGGCGGCGGCCGCCACGAGCCCGACGAAGCCGAGGACGAGGAAGGCCGCCCCGAGGAGCGCCGCGCCGCGAAACCCGACGCGGAGAATGAGGCGGCCGCCCGCGGCCGACGAAAGGGCCCAGAACAGGATGAGCGGGGTCACGACGGCGCCCGCCGATTCGGCCGTGCCGCCGCGCGCGCCCTGCACGTAGAGAGGGACGAACGTCGACACGCCGTAGATGGCGATTCCGAGGAGCGTCGAGGAGGCGTACGGCACGGCAGCCGCCCGCCGGCGAAGGATCGCGAGGACGCCCGCGCCGCCGCCCGGGTCGCGCCGGCCTCCGAGCGACTCGATCATGCGGGTCGCGACGAGCCACGCGGCGAGGAGCCCGAGCGGGACGTTCAGGAGGAAGATCGAGCGCCAGCCGAGCGTCACGGTCAGGAACGCGCCCGCGAGCGGCCCGATGAGGCTCGCGACGCCCCAGACCGAGCTGAAGAGCGCCTGGATGCGCGCGCGCTCCTCGATCGAGTAGAGGTCGCCCGAGACCGTGAGCGACAGCGGGATCAGCCCGCCCGCCCCGAGACCCTGCAGCCCGCGCGCGGCGATGAGGTGCGGCATCGTGCGCGCGAGGGCCGAGAGGAGCGAGCCGGCCAGAAAGAGCGCGATCGCGAGGAGGAGCATCTTCCTTCGGCCGTGCACGTCCGCGAGCCGGCCGTAGACGGGCATCGTGATCGTCGAGCCGAACAGGTAGACCGAGAAGACCCAGGAGTAGAGCGGCAGGCCGTGGAGGTCTCCGATGATCGTCGGCATCGCCGTCGTCACGACGGTGGACTCGAAGGACGAGAGCGACGTCACGAGGATGAGGGCGAAGGTCACCGCCTTCCGGCGCGCCGGATCGAAGCGGGGCGCCGGAGCGGGTGGGAACGTCGCGTCGGACATCGCGGGCGGCGGAGCGTAGCAGGCGGGACCGACGGGCCGGGCCTAGAATCCCGCCGGGAGCCCGGAATGGACATCAAGGGTCGGGTCGTCCTCGTCACGGGCGCGGGCCGCGGGATCGGGCGCGCGATCGCCCTCGCCTTCGCCCGCGAGGGCGCGAGGGTCGCGTTGAACGGGCGGACGAAGAAGAGCCTCACGGAGGTCCAGAAAGAGCTCAAGGAGGCGGGCGCCGCGTCGGCCGTCCTTTCCGGCGACGTCGCGGACGAGGGCGCCGTCTCGCGCGTCGTCGCGGCCGCCGAGCAGCAGCTCGGGCCCGTCGACGTCCTCGTGAACAACGCGGGCGTGTACGTGGCGGCGTACGTCGAGAAGATGGACACGCTCGTCTTCGACCGCATCCTCGCCGTCAACCTCCGCGGGCCGTTCCTCATGGCACGGGCCGTCCTCCCCGGGATGAAGGCGCGGCGGCGCGGTCACGTCGTGAACATCGCCTCGACGGCCGGACGGCGCGGGTTCGCGGGCGGCGGCGCGTACTGCGCCTCGAAGTTCGGGCTCGTGGGCCTCTCGGAGGCGATGATGTACGAGGCGCGCACCTCCGACGTTCGCGTCTCGGTCGTCTACCCGTCGACCGTCGCGACCGACCTCGTGAGGAAGTCCGGAATGACCTTCGACGAGAAGAAGGCCATCCAGCCGGAGGACGTGGCGGCGGGCGTCGTGGCCCTCGTGAAGATGGACGACCGGGCCTTCGTGAAGGGGCTCGAGATCTGGCAGACGAACCCGTGACGGCGCGCCGCTCGGAGAAGCCGCGGCCCCATACGCCCGCGGCGCCGCCGCACGCCAAGGGCGTCTCCCGTGGCCTTCCGCGGCACCACCACGAAGAGACCCACTTCGAGGGCTCGGAGACGGTCCGCGACGTCGTGCTCGGGATGTCCGACGGCCTCACGGTCCCATTCGCGCTGGCCGCCGGCCTCTCGGGAGCCGTCGCGAATTCGCGCGTGGTCCTGATCGCGGGCGTCGCCGAGCTCGCGGCCGGGGCGATCGCGATGGGACTCGGGGGGTACCTCGCCGCGCGCAGCGAGTCGGACACGTGGCACTCGGAGCTCCGCCGCGAGCGCGAGGAGGTCCACGAGGTCCCGGCAGAGGAGAAGGAAGAGGTCCGCAAGGTGTTCAAGGGCTGGGGCCTCGACGGCGACGTTCTCGAGGCGGCGACCGACGCCGTCTGCGCGGACCACGACCGCTGGGTCGATTTCATGATGCGCGAGGAGCTGAACCTCTCCGAGCCCGACCCGACGCGCGCGCGGATGTCCGCCCTCACGATCGGCGGCTCGTACGTCGCGGGCGGCGCGATCCCGCTCGCACCCTATCTCTTCCCCGTCGCGATCACGACGGCCCTCGCGGCCTCGGTCGGCGTCACGCTCCTCGCCCTCGCGGTCTTCGGGGCGTTCAAGGGACGGCTCACGGGCCGGCCGCCCGCGGCCGAGGCCCTCCGGACCGTCCTCGTCGGGGCGCTCGCGTCGGGCGCCGCCTACGCTCTCGCGCGGCTGATCTCGGGCTGAAGAGACGGCCCCGAAACCCATGATCCGTTTGCACCATGGACGGCGTGACCGTCGAGGGAGGAGTCTCTCCAGCCATGTCGAGACGTGATCTCACCATCGCGATGGTCGGAGCCGGCGGCGACGGGATCGTCACCATGGGCGACATCCTGTCCCAGGCCGGGGCGCGCGACGGGCTCAACGTCATCAAGACCGAGGCGTACGGACCCCAGATCCGGGGCGGCGAGTCCTCGTGCGTGGTGCGGCTGAGCCCGGACGCGATCTACGAGCAAGGGGACGCCGTCGACGTCCTCGTCGTCTTCTCCTGGGCCGACTTCGGCCGCTTCAAGGGAGAGGTCCTTCCCGCCCCGGGCGCCGTCGTCCTCTTCGACGAGGCCGATCCCGTCGCGCGCACGAAGGAGGACCTCGGGCTCGGCGCCTCGGCCCGCTGGATCGCGGTCCCGTTCGCGAAGATCGCGGGCGACGCGGGCGCCAAGGGCTCGAAGAACGTCGTCGGGCTGGGCGTCCTCACGTCCCTCTTGGGCCTCCGGCAGGAGACGATCCGTCGCGCCGTCGAGAAGCGATTCGGCCGCAAGAAGGCGGCGGTCGGCGAGCTGGCCCTCAAGGCCTTCGAGGCCGGTCTCGCGCACGGCGCCACGCTCGGAAAGCTCGAGGGCCGGGGAATCGCGTTCGCCCCGGGCCCTGCGAAGCTCATCATGTCGGGCAACGAGGCCGCGGCGCTCGGGGCGCTCCACGCGGGCTGCCGCTTCTTCGCGGGTTATCCGATCACGCCCTCGACCGAGATCCTCCAGTTCGCCGAGGAATGGCTGCCGAAGATGGGCGGCACGGTCGTCCAGACCGAAGACGAGCTCGCGGCGATCGGCGCCGTCGTCGGCGCCTCGTTCGCCGGCGTGAAGTCCATGACCGCGACGTCCGGCCCCGGCCTCTCGCTCATGACCGAGATGCTCGGCCTCGCGTCCATGGCCGAAATCCCGTGCGTCATCGTGGACGTGCAGCGGGGGGGGCCGTCCACCGGCCTCCCGACGAAGAGCGAGCAGTCCGACCTCTGGCAGGCCGTCTTCGCGGGCCACGGCGACGCCCCGCGCGTCGTGATCGCCGCCTCGGACGTCGAGGACTGCTTCCACACGACCGTCGAGGCCTTCAACATCTCCGAGGAGTTCCAGATCCCCGTCGTCGTCCTGACGGACCAGTCCATCGGCCAGCGCCGGGAGACGCTCGACCCGGCGCGTCTCGTGCACCCGGTCCGGGGCCGCGCGGTCCCGACGGCGGAAGAGCTCGCCGACTACAAGCGCTACAGGGACACGCCCGAGGGCCACTCCCCGATGAGCGTCCCCGGCATGAAGGGCGGCATCTACCAGACGAACGGGCTCGAGCACGACGAGTCGGGCCGGCCGGCCTCGATGCACCTCGTCCACGAGAAGATGAACGCGAAGCGGCACCGCAAGCTCGCCCCGATCGCGGAGAAATTCCAGCGCGCGCGCCGCCTCGGACCCGCGAAGGCCGACCTCGGCATCGTCTGCTGGGGCTCGTCCAAGGGCGCCGTCAAGGAGGCCCTCGCGCTCGCCGAGGCGCGCGGCGAGAAGGTCGCCGCGTTCATTCCCGAGATGATCTCCCCCTTCCCCGTGAAGGCCCTCGAGAGCTTCCTCGCGAGCGTGGGCTCGGTCCTCGTCATCGAGGTCTCGTTCGCCGCCCAGTTCGCGAAGTACCTCAGGACGATCACGACCCTTCCCGAAGACACGATCGTCTTCAAGCGGTCCGGCGGCAAGAACCTCTCGATCTCCGAGGTCGACGACCAGATCCGGCGGTTCTTCTCGCCCGACCGGAAGCAGGTGCCCGCATGAGCGCCGCCCCTCCGACCCTCCCCGCCTTCGTCCCGAACGACTACAAGACGGACCTCAAGCCCGTCTGGTGCCCCGGCTGCGGCGACTTCGGCGTCCTCACCGCGCTCTACCGCGCGATGGCCGAGCTCCAGCTCAGGCCCGAGTACACGGCCGTCGTGTCCGGGATCGGCTGCTCCTCGCGCCTCCCCGGCTACGTCGAGACGTACGGCTTCAACACCGTGCACGGCCGCGCGCTCCCGCTCGCGACCGGCGTCGCGGTCTCACGCCCCGACGTGAAGGTCATCGCCGTCGGCGGCGACGGCGACGGCCTCGCGATCGGCGGCAACCACTTCATGCACGCGGCCCGCCGCAACCTCGACGTGACGTACCTCCTCATGGACAACGAGATCTACGGGCTCACGAAGGGCCAGGTCGCGCCCACGACTCCGACGGGCGACCGGACGAAGACGACGCACTACGGGAACCCGGAGCCCTCCGTCGACCCGTGCGAGCTCGCGATCTCCTTCGGGGCCACGTGGGTCGGACGCGCGTTCTCGGGCGACCTCAAGGGGACCGTCGAGCTCGTCGCGAAGGCGCTCCGACACCGGGGCTTCGCGTTCCTGAACGTCATGTCGCCCTGCGTCACGTGGCGCGGCGACGAGCAGTTCAAGACGCTCAAGGCGAAGGCGCGGCCGATTCCCGCGGGGCACGACGCCTCTTCGCGGATCGAGGCCTTCCGTTACACCCGCGAGACGGAGGTCCTCTCGACGGGCGTCCTCTACGAGGTGAAGACTCCGTCGCTCAACGACCGCCTCGACGCGATCAAGAAGTCGGCGCGGGGCGACGCTCCCGCGTCGACCGTCGCCGACATCGTCAAGACGTTCCTGCCGTCGTTCTAGCGCCCGCGCATCTCGTAGACGAAGCCGAGGCCCGGAGTCTTCTTCGCCTCGAGGTCCGCGCGGTACGCGCGCGCCTCCTCGACGGTCTTGAACTCGCCGATCACGACGCGGTACCAGATGCCCTTGTTGCCGAGGTCGACCTCGACCGCGCGGCCCGGCTTCCCGAGCTCGGCACCGAGGCGCTTCGCCTCCTTCTCCGCCGAGGGGCGGTCCTTGTGCGAGGAGAAGTGGACGACGTAGACGATCGGCTTGCCCGCCCAGTCGGGCGTCAGGAGCAGCGCCGCCTTGCCTTTCGGAACGGGCGCCGCGGCAGCTGGCGCGTTCGCGGCCCTCGGGGCCGCCGCAGCGCCCGGCGCCGACGGAGCGGCGCTCGCGGCGGGCGCGGGAACCGGAACGGGAGCGGACTCCGCGCTCTTCTTCGGCGCCGGAGCGGGCGCCGGCGCCTCGACCGTCTTGACGACGCCGCCGGACAGGAACGTCCGGACCGCCCAGAAGAGGCCGGCGGCCACGGCCAGGACGACGGCGACGGCGACGAGCCAGCCGGCCTTTCCGCTCTTCTTCGCCGGGCGCGCAGGCTTCTCGGGCGCCTTGAAGGCGAACTCGGGCATCGCCGGCTCCACCGGCTCGGTCTCCTCGCCGACGGCGCGAGCGAGCGAGGGCATCTCGGGCCCGAGCCTGGCGGGGGGCGCGACCCGCGGCGACTCGAAGCGCGACTCGAAGCGCGGTTCGGGCGGCTCGGCGGGCGGCCCGGGGGGAGGCGCGAACGGAGCGGACGGAGCCTCCGCGGCGGCCTCCGCGTGCGTTTCGGGCACGGCGAAGGCGGGCTCCTCGGGCGCCGCCGGCCCGAAAGCCGGGGGGGGCGGCGGAGGCGGCGCCAGCTCGGGGGGCGAAAGCGGCGGCTCGGACTCCGAGAAGAGCGGAAGGTCGTCGAGCGAGGCCCTGGGGACCGGCGCGGCGCCGCTGCGCTCGACGGCGAGTCCCTCGGGTGCCGTGACGCGCTCGGGCAGGGGCAGGCGCGGCGGCTGCGCAACGGGCGCCGGAGGCTGCGGCGGCGCGGGCGCCGGCGCCGCGGTCTTCTCCGGCGGGAGGATCTCCTTCTGTGCCCTCGAGCGCGGCGGCAGCGGGAGAATCGCCGACCGGAACGGCGCGTCGTCCGCCTGGATGTTGAGGTCCTTCTCCCATTCGAGGTCGGACGCGCCGGCGCTCTGGAACGGGCCCTCGCCGGCCGCGGGAGCCGCCTTCTTGTCCGGAGGCCTGAGCGGCGGCACCGGGATCGAGACGGACCGGGGCTCGGCCGGCTCGCCGGCCGCGGGCGCCACGACGCCCTCCTTCTCGAGCTGCCGGTGCGCGCGCCGGACGAGGACGTCGAGGGGCGCCGACTCGAACCCCTGCTTGACGCGCGCGAGCTCGTCGGCGACGACCGAGCGCGCCGCCTTGAAGAGGACCGCCGGGTCGGCGGACACCGTGCGCGCGAGCTCGCGCACGACCTCCGTCACCGCCGGGAGCATGCGTCGCCTCGGCGTCCCCGAGTCGCGGCCGAACCCGTCGTCGCCGCTCATGCCCCGAGAGGCTCCCACTCCCCTTCGGGAGCGTCGAGCGCGATCGCGAGGCCGCCGCTCGCGCCCGCGAAGACCGGATCGTCGACGGGGCGGACGCGGCCGCCGCCGACGTCGGAAAGCGTCTTCTCGAGGGCGCCGGCGAGACCCGGGATCTGCGAGCCGCCGCCCGCGAGGACGATCGCGCGCTGGACCTTCTCCTGGTACTCGGGCTCCACCTTCGAGAGGAGGTCGAGCATCGTCTCGGCGACCGGGGCGACCACGCTCTCGCAGGCCTTCCGCATCTCGGCCGTGATGTCCACCTCGGCGGGCTTTCCCTTGACGGGGAAGCGCACCACGACGGGCTGCTTCGGCTCGCCGACGAAGCTGTGCTTCTCCTTCCACTCGCGCACCATGTGGATCGAGAACCGGCCGTCCGGCACCTTCGTCTTCACGAGCTTCATGAGCTGGTCGTCGATCGAGTCGCCCGCGTGCGTGAGCGTACGCTGGTCGTCCTCGGTCGGGTAGCGCCCGTTCATGACGCAGAAGTCCGTCGTCCCGGCGCCGATGTCGATCACCATCGTGTGGAGGAGCGCGTCCATCCCGTAGGCGACCGCGAACGGCTCCGAGACGATCAGGAGCGCGTCCGCGATCCCCTTCACGGCGCCGCGCAGGTGCTGGCGGGAGACCCGGAGCGCCTCGGCCGGCACGCCGACGACGGCCTCGACGCGCTGCCCCTCCTGGCGGCCCGCGAGCGCGATGAGGTGCTTGAGGAGCTCGTGGACGGCTTCCTCGTCCTTCGCGGAGCCCTGCTTGATGAGCCCGCGCTCGAGCGGGCGGTGGAGGTCGAGCATCGAACGGGCCTCGAGCGCCTCGGCCCCGAACAGGATCGTCTTCTTGACGATCTTCCGCGCGACCATGTCGAGCGGCCAGCCCACGTAGCTGTCCACCACCTGCTTCGTGCCGTTCGACGCCGCGATCGCGCTGCGCGAGGTCCCGAGGTCGATGCCGACGTGGAGGACGTCCTTCTTCGCGGTCATGTCAGCTCCGTTTCGAGGGGGGATGATTGCGGGCCTCGGCGTACGCGAGGATCCCGTCCGCGAGGGCGCGGGCGATCGTCTGCCGGTACCCGGCGTCCTTGAGGCGCCGCGCTTCGTCGTCGTTCGAGACCGTCGAGACCTCCGCGAGGATGCCGGGCATCTCCGTCGCGATGAGGACGACGAACGGCGCTTCCTTCACGCCGTGGCTCTCGAGCCGCGGGACGAAGGGCCGGAGGCCCGCGAAGAGGCCGCCCTGGACCGCCTCGGCGAGCCGCCTCGACTCGCCCGACCGCGCGTCCTCGAGGACGCCCTCGAGGAGCCGGCGGTAGTCCGCCAGCGTGTAGCCGGACTCCTTGTTCTCGTCGCCCGCGAGCGCCTCGACCTGCGCGTCCGTCGTCGTCCCGAGGACGTACGTCTCGACGACGCGCTTGTCCCTGACCGAGGGAAGCGAGTTCACGTGGATCGACACGAAGAGGTCCGGCTTCCTCGCGTTCGCGAAGAGGACGCGGTCCTTGAGGGAGAGCGTCGAGTCGCCGTCCCGCGTCATCGAGACGGCGAGGTGTCCCTCTTCGAGCAGCGCGCGAACGCGCTTTGCGACGTCCAGCGTGACGTCCTTCTCCCGAACGCCTCCGGCGCCGACCGCGCCGGGGTCCGTGCCGCCGTGTCCCGGATCGAGGACGATCGAGCGCACGGCGAGGCGGAAAAGGGACGGCTCGAGGCCTCTCGGCGCGTGGAGGACGGGGGCGGCGGGTGCGGGCGCCGCCGCGGGCGTTCCGACGACGACGACGTCCGTGCGCTCGCCCTTGCCCGTCGTCAGCGCGTTGATCGAGAGGAAGAGCGCGAGGGGGACGATCACGAAGACGGAGGCCCGGAAGATCGCGCGGCGCATCCTGTCCGCGCGGCGCAGTCCCCTGGGCAGACGCCCCTCGATGACGTCCACGTTCTCGCGGATCGCGTCTTTCACCATCGACCGCCGGAGCCGCGCGCTGGAAGCCATGTGTCCATGAAAAGGTTAGCACTCCGGGACTTGCGCGCGGCCCCCGGATTAGGATGAGACGGAGATTCCTCGAAGGAGAAGACATGCGGAGACTCGGCCTCGCCCTCGTTCTCGTTGCGACCGCTTTCGTCCTTCCGGCCTCGCGCGCCACGGCGCAGGGGACGGGCGGGTTCCAGTTCGGGCTTTCGGGCGGCGCTTCCCTCCCGACGAGCGACACGAAGGACGCGTTCGACGACGGCTGGCACGGCGGGCTTGTCCTGAACTACGAGTTCCCGGCGCTTCCGATCGGGATTCGCGTCGACGGCGACTACCGCAAGTTCGGCCCCAAGTCCGGAACTCCGGGTGTCCACCCTTCTCAGGAGATCATCGACGGGAACGCGAATCTCGTCGTTGGCCTCAGGATCATCGCCCTGAAGGTCTACGCGCTCGGCGGTGCAGGCATCTACAACATGGGCTCGGCCTCGGGAGTCCTCTCCTCAGGTTCTGAGCTGGACTTCGGGTGGAACGCGGGCGCCGGCGTCGCGTTCGTCCTCGGGAAGGTCTCGATCTTCGGCGAGGGCCGGTACCACGAGGTCACCCTCGACAATTCGGCCGGCAAGTTCAAGTTCGTCGCGGCGACCGCCGGGATCCTCTTCTAGCCCTCAGGCGTTCGGCGCCTTCCCGAGCGGCAGGCGGGGCGCCGCGGGACGCACCTCCGGGGCGGCGGGCTCCGGCCCGTGGTCTTTCGTCTGCAGGAGGAACCGCGTCGCCTCGTGCTTCGGACGGACGAGGACGTCTCGGGGATCGCCTTCCTCCACGACGGCGCCCTCCGCGAGGACGACGACGCGCGTGGCGATGTCCCGCACGAGGTCCGCGTCGTGCGTCGCGACGACGAGGGTCCGGCCCGCCTCCGCGACGAGCTTCACGAGCGTCCGGCCGAGCTCGTTCCGGCGCGCCGGATCGAGCGAGGCCGTCGGCTCGTCCATGAGGAGGAGCGGCGGCTCCATCGCGAGCGTGCGCGCGATCGCGACCCGCTGCGCCTCGCCGCCCGAGAGCTCGCGCGGGAAGGCCCGCGCGTGCCGGTCGACGCCGAGGCCCGCGAGAAGCGCGAGCGCCCGCGCCTCGGCGGCGTCCCGCGCGAGCCGGCCGACGTGGAGCGGCGCGAGCGTCACGTTGTCGAGGACCGAGAGATGCTCGAAGAGGCCGTGGGACTGGAAGACCATCCCGACGCGCGCGCGCAGGGCCCGGAGCGGACCTCCGGAAGGCGGCGGGCCGGGAGAGAGCGCGACCGTGTCCACGACGATCGACCCCGCGTCGAACCCCTCGAGACCCACGACGGCGCGGAGCACCGTGGTCTTCCCGCCTCCCGAAAGCCCCATGAGCGCGACGAGCTCGCCGCGAAGGACGGAGAGCGTCACGCCGTTCAGGACCGCGGCGGACCCCCGCGAGAGCCTGAGGCCGCCGATCGCGAGAAAGGGCGCGCTCACGAGGAGGCCGCCCTCCAGCGCCCCTCGAGGCGCCGCGCGAGGCGCGCGAGCGGGAGCGACATCGCGAGGTACAGGGCGGCGCAGAGCGCGCCAGGGAGGGCCCAGCTCGCGATGTTCGTCGCGAAAATGGCCGTCTGCTTCGTGAGCTCGACGACCGTGACGACCGAGACGAGCGACGAGTCCTTGAGGAGCGCGACGAAGTCGTTCGTCATCGGCGCGAGGGCGAGGCGGAACGCCTGCGGGCCCCGCACGAGGCGCAGGACCTGGCCCTCCGTGAGTCCGAGCGTCCGCGCGGCCTCGAGCTGCACACGCGGCACGGCCTCGAGCGCGCCGCGGTAGATCTCGCTCTCGTACGCGGCGTAGTTGAGGCCGAGGCCGAGGAGCGCCGCGACGAACGCGGGCAGCCGCACGACGGAGGAGAGCCCGTAGTAGAGGACGAAGAGCTGCAGGAGCACGGGCGTCCCGCGCGTGACCTCGACGTAGGCGGTGAGGAGCAGGCGCACGGGCGCGCTCCCGTACACGCGCCCGCTCGCGATCCCGATGCCGAGCGCGACGGCGAGCGCCATCGCGAGACACGAGAGCACGATCGTGACCAGGGAGGCTTTCAGAAGAGAAGGCAGGTAAGAAAGGACGAGAGAGAGAGAAGAAGAAGAGAAGATCCTCTTGGAAGGGGAAGCGGGAAAGGCGGCGGCCCCCGCCTCTTTACCATTCGAAGAAATCTTCGTCTCTCTTCGGACGTCCCATTCCGCGAGCCGCTTCGCCTCGAACGCGGCCTGGCTCTCGTCCCAGATGTTCCATTTCTCGAAGATTCCCTTCAGCGTCCCGTCGCGCATCGCGTCCATGAGGATGCCGTCGATGCGGTCGCGCAGCGGCGCGTTCTCCTTCGCGAGGATCACGACGTAGCGGCCGGTCGCGACCGCCGCCGGCTGGATCGCGAGACCGGCGACGCGGCGCACGGAGCGCGCCGCGAGGACGTTGTCGAGAAGGACGGAGTCGAGGCGGCCCTGCGCGAGGTCCTCGTAGGGATGGACGTCGTCGTCGTAGGAGACGGGAACGATCCCGTCGGACTTCTCCGCGGCAACGAGCGCCTCCCACGCGATCGTCCCGGCGAGCGTCCCGACACGCCTGCCGCGCAGGTCCGCGAGGCCGCGGAACCTCCCCGCGTCCGGAGCGCGGACGGTCAGGACCTCCCGGAACTCGAAGTAGGGGACCGTCACCGCGAGAGCCTTCCGCCGTTGGGTGGTGTCCTCGATGCCGGAGAGCCCGACGTCGAAGTCGCCTCGCGCGGCCGACTGGTCGAGGGACTGGAAGGCGACCTGGACGAAGACGGGCGTCCGCCCGAGCTTCTTCGCGACGAGGCTCACGATCTCGACGTCGAAGCCGCGCAGCTTCGAGGGGTCCGAAGGGTCGGCCTCGACGAAGGGCGCCCCGCCTTCGGCGTCACCGCCCCAGCGGAGGACCGCTCCGCCGTCCTCCGCCCGCGCCGCGCAGGCCGCGAGGAGCAGCACGGCGAGGAGCGCGCCCCTCACGCCGCGAATGCTCCCAGACGTTCACCCACCTTCACGGGCCCCGGCCCGCGCACCGCGCGCCAGGCCTCGGCCCTCACGCCGCCCACGAGGAGGACGACGGTCGAGCCCAGCTCGAACGTCCCGAGGTCGTCGCCGGGCGCGGCCGGAAGGCCCGGGACATCGAGGCGCCCGTGCCGCGGGAGCGTCCGCCCCGAGAGCCAGCGCGGGTCGATGACGACGCCGCCCACGTGCGTCGCCCCGACGAGCACGGCGGCTACGACGAGGCCCTCGTCCGGCCCGGAGCCGAGCGCGATCCAGGTCGCGCGGCGGTTCCTCACGTAGAGGCGGGGCGTGAAGCGGGTCGAGTCGCCGTTCACGGGCCAGAGCTCGCCCTCGACCCGCCCGACGGAGACGCAGGCGCCGACGAGAGGAACGTGGATGCGGTGATAGTCCCGCGGCGCGAGATAGAGCGTGAGGTAGTGCGCGCCGGCGAGCTCCTCCGCGAGCGGATCGCCGTCGAGGAGCTCGTCGAGCCGGTACGGAAGGCCCTTCGCCTGGAGGAGCGCTCCCTCCGTCACGCGGCCGGACGCGAGGAGCGCGCCGTCCACGGGCGAGTTGACCGAGCCCGGCGCGGGAGGCGCCTGCGGCCTTGCCCCCGGCTTCAGACGCCGGGTGAAGAAGTCCAGAAGGCTCGCGTACTCCTCGAGCGGCCGGTCGGCCTCGGCGAGGTTGGCGCCGACGGCGGCCGCGAAACGTCCGAGCAGGGGCCGTCTCAGGGAGCGCGCGAGCGGGAGGCGCGCCAGTGAGCCGGCCGCGAGGGACCCGGATTTCTTCGGATAGAGGGACAGCAGGCGCAGCGAAACGGGTGGCCGGTTGCCGGGCATCGGCCAACCGTACCAGACCGGCCCTGTGCTAACTTGCGCGCCGAATCCGCCGGCCGACGCGGCGCGCCGAAAGGATCTCCGATGAGCTCTCTTCTGACGCCGGCCTCGTTGGGGACTCCCCTTTCGAAGAATCCCCATCTCCTTTCCTGGGTCGAGGAGTGCGCGCGCCTCGTGCGGCCGGACCGCGTCGTCTGGTGCGACGGCTCGGAGGAGGAGAAGGCCCGTCTCACGGCGCACGCGGTCTCGGAGGGAGTCCTGATCCCGCTCAACCAGGAGAAGCTGCCGGGCTGCTACCTGCACCGCTCGCACCCGGGCGACGTCGCGCGCGTCGAGCACCTGACGTTCATCTGCACGCCCACGCGCGAGGAGGCCGGGCCGAACAACAACTGGATGGCGCCCGACGAGGCCTACGCGAGGCTCCGCGGCCTTCTCGACGGCTCGATGCGGGGCCGCACGATGTACGTGATCCCGTACGTCATGGGCCCGCCCGGCTCGCCCCTCGCGCGAGTCGGCGTCGAGATCACGGACAGCGTCTACGTCGTCCTGAACATGCGGATCATGACGCGCATGGGCCTTGCCGCCCTCGGCGTCCTCGGGGACTCGAACGACTTCAACCGCGGCCTCCACGGCACGCTCGATCTCGACCCGTCCCGGCGCTTCATCTGCCATTTCCCGCAGGACGACACGATCTGGTCCGTCGGGAGCGGCTACGGCGGCAACGCCCTCCTCGGCAAGAAGTGCCTCGCCCTGCGCATCGGCTCCTGGCGCGGCCGCCGGGAGGGCTGGCTCGCCGAGCACATGCTCATCATGGGCGTCGAGGACCCTCACGGGGAGACGACGTACGTGGCCGCCGCCTTCCCGAGCGCTTGCGGGAAGACGAACTTCGCGATGCTCATCCCGCCGAAGCGCTTCGACGGCTGGCGCGTCTGGACGGTCGGCGACGACATCTGCTGGATGCGTCCCGGCCCGGACGGCCGCCTGTGGGCGATCAACCCCGAGACCGGGTACTTCGGCGTCGCGCCGGGGACGAACTGGGCGACGAACCCGACGGCGATGCGCACGATCGCGAAGGACACGCTCTACACGAACGTCGCGCTCACGCCGGACGGCGACGTCTGGTGGGAGGGCCGGGACGGGCCCGTGCCGGACGCGCTCCTCGACTGGCAGGGGCGGCCCTGGACTCCCGCCTCGACGGAGAAGGCCGCGCACCCGAACAGCCGCTTCACGGCGCCCATGACGAACAATCCGTACCTCTCGCCGCGCGCCGGCGACCCGCGCGGCGTTCCGATCTCGGCGATCGTCTTCGGGGGGCGGAGGAGCGACACCGTTCCGCTCGTCCTGCAGGCCTTCAACTGGACGCACGGCGTCTACGTCGGCGCGACGCTCGGATCCGAGACGACCGCCGCCGCGGCGGGCAAGGTCGGCGTCGTGCGGCGCGACCCGATGGCGATGCTCCCCTTCTGCGGCTACGACATGGGGATGTACTTCGACCACTGGCTGGACATGGCCGACCGCATCCCGACGCTCCCGAAGATCTTCCAGGTGAACTGGTTTCGCCGGGGCGACGACGGCCGGTTCCTGTGGCCCGGCTTCGGCGACAACATGCGCGTGCTCAAGTGGATCATCGACCGCGCCCACGGCCGCGCCGCCGGTCGCGAGACCGCCTTCGGCTGGGTCCCGAGGCAGACCGACTTCGACCTCTCGGGCCTCGACGTGCCCCTCGAAGACGTGGACGAGGCCCAGTACATCGACCCCGCGGCTTGGCGGCGAGAGCTCGCGGACCAGGAGGCGTTCTTCCGAAAGCACGCCGCGACGCTCCCGAAGGAGATCGTCCTCCAGCGCGAGCTGCTCATCGCGCGCATGGAGCGCGACGCGAAGCTCAACCCGGAGAGCTGAGCGCGCGGGCCCCGGCGCGCTTCAGACCTTCTTCCGGAGCTCCTCGGTCGCGTCGACGAGGGCGGACGCGATCCCGGGCTCGTCGGCGGCGTGCCCCGCGTCCGGGACGACGACGTACTTCGCTTCGGGCCACGCGAGGTGCAGATCCCACGCGGACTGGAGCGGGCAAACGAGGTCGTACTTGCCCTGGACGATGACGCCGGGGATCCGCCGGAGGCGCTCGGCGTCCCGGAGGAGCTGGTCGTCCGACTTCAGGAAGCAGCCGTTCAGGAAGTAGTGCGCCTCGATCCGGGCGAGAGCGATCTCCCTCGGCACGTCCTCCTCGGCCACGGGCTCGTCCGCCGGCACGAGCCTGGACGCGTGGTTCTCGAACCGGTTCCACGCGAGGGCGGCCTCGCGGCGGAGGGACGCGTCCTCGGACATGAGACGCCGGTAGTAGGCGCGCACGATCGAGCCGCGCTCGCGCGGCGAGAGCGGCGCGACGAACTCGTCCCAGCCGTCCGGCTCCATCCGCCTCAGTCCGTCCGTGAACGTCCAGTCGATCTCGAGCTTGCGCCCGAGGAAGATCCCGCGAAGGACGAGGCCCGTCACGCGCTCGGGGTGGGTCTCGGCGTAGGCGAGGCCCATCGTCGAGCCCCAGGACCCGCCGAAGGCGAGCCACTTCGGGATCCCGAGGTGGTTCCGGATCCTCTCGGCGTCGGCGACGAGGTCCCACGTCGTGTTGTCTCGCACCTCGGCGAGGGGCGTCGACTTGCCGCAGCCGCGCTGGTCGAAGAGGACGACGCGCCAGAACCCCGGGTCGAAGAAGCGCCGATGGATCGGCGAGATCCCCGCGCCCGGCCCGCCGTGGAAGAAGACGACGGGCCGCCCGTCCGGATTTCCGCATTCCTCGACGTGGAGCGTGTGCAGATCCGAGACCGGGAGCCGGAAGCTCCGGTACGGCTCGATCCCGGGAAAGAGAGGGGCCATGCCGGGAGTTTACCTAGGCGATTTCGAAGAACCGCCGGATCTTCGCGAGCGTGAGGACCTGCGACCGCTCGACCCGAGCGCACGATCCGGGTCGTCTCGTCGATCGTCGCCCCGTCGCCGGGCTTCACGGATCCGTCGCGCCGCGGCGGAGAGCCCGCCCGAACGCGGCGCTACGCGGCCTCGCGCGCGAGCGTGACGACCGGCCGCCGCGCGAGGTTGATCGCCGGTACGAGCGAGGAGGCGACGGCCACGAGAAGCGAGAGAGCGGCGATCACGACGATCATCTCCGCGTCCGCCCGGAGGAGGGCGCCGATCCCGGCCCATGGGGTGTCGATGAGCGCCCGCCCGACGAGAGCGGCGAAGAGGTTCATGAATCCGACGGCGAGGACCGCTCCCGCGCTCCCGAAGAACGCTCCCTCGAGGACCAGGAGTCGAAGCACGGTCTTGCGTGGGAAGCCGAGGATTCTCAGGAGCGCCGCCTCGCTGCGTCTCTCGCGGGCAGCCATCGCAAGCGTGTTGCTCGTGATCAGAAAGAGCGTGAACGCCGTCGCGAGGCCGATCCCGCCGAGGAGGAGCTGCACGTTCCCGAGCATGTCCATGAACATGAGCTGCCACTGCTTCTCGCTCATGGCGCGGATCGGGACGGGCGCGTTCTCGAGCCGGCGCTCGATCTCGGCCGTCACGCGGGGGACGTCGGTCCGCGACTTCGCGAGGACCCAGTACATCCCGACCTGGCCCGTGTCGCCCGTGAGGTTCTCGTAGTACTTGCGGTGCACGTAGAGACCGTTGTCGAGCTTGTACCCGAGCATCCCGCGCACGGTCGTCTCGACGACCCCGCCCGGCACGGGGGCCTTGAGGACGATCCGGTCGCCGATCTTCCAGCCGTGCTGCTTCGCGAGGATGGGCCCGATCACGCAGCCCGTCGGGTCGGCTTTCCACGCGGCGACCTCGGCGGGCGGGATCTTCGCCTCGCGGTAGACCTCGACGAACGCGTCGGCCGGCGCGGACTGCAGCGGCACCTGGTTCTCGGGCCGGTCGTTCTTCCAGAACGCGAAGAGGAAGTCGAACGGGCAGACGCGCTGGACGCCCGGGACGTCCTCGATCTTCGAGAGGTAAGCCATCGGCAGCTTCTCGAACATGGAGGATTTCGCCATGACCATCGCGCGGAAGCCCATGTTCTCGGACCAGTCGTTCTTGAGCGCCCCGTTCACGAGGTAGAGGAAGCCGACGAGGCCCGCCGAGAGACCGATCGCGACGACCGTGAGGGCGCTCCGGAGCGGGCGGCTCGTGACGTGGCGGACGGCGAGGCGGACGGGCGTCATGCGGGCACGACGAGCTTAGACCCCCGGATCGTCCCGATGAAGCGCGCGCCGAAGGCCTGCGACGGCGTGTGGACGCCCGGGGGGACCTCCCCGCCCAGGACCCGGCGCGCGATCGCGACGGCCGTCTCGGCCGTGAGCGCGTAGCCCTCGAGCGTCTCGAGGGTCCCGGTCACCGCGGTCTCTCCTCTCGTGACGCGGCCCCACAGGTACGAGCGCTCCCGCTCGCGCTCTTCGGCCGTCGGGCCCCTGACGGTCTTCTCCGCGCGCGCCTTCAGGAACGACTGGACGGGGCCGAGGCCGAGGAGCGGCGCGAGACGACGCGTCCTCCGCGCGCTCGCGACGGCCGACGGCGACACCGCCATGTAGACCTCGATGTCCGGGATCCCGGTCGAGCGGAACGCGGTCGCGAGGTCGCCCCAGGGAATCGTCATCGCGAGGCGTGGCCGATCCCCGAGCGGAACGTCCATCGTCTTCCAGGCGGCCGGCACGCGCGTCAGGACGCCCGCCTTGCGGACGAGGCCGCCCCTCGGGATCCCCTCGAGCATCGTCTTCATGGTCCCGGCGCTCGGCCGGAACCCGCGGAACGCGAGCGTGAGCGTCTCGGCGCCGGGCAGGGCCTCCGCGAGCGCCTTCGCGAGGCAGTCGGACGGCACGACGTCGAATCCGGTGCCCGGGAGGACGGCGACGCCCGCGCTCTTCGCGTCCTCGTCCCGGGAGAAGACGGCCTCGAAGACGTCGACCTCTCCCGTGATGTCGAGGTACGCCGTCTTCGACCTCAGGCAGGCCTCGAGCGCGGGCGCGCTCGTCCTCGAGAACGGACCGGCCGCGAGGAGCATCGCGCCGTACGGCTCGAGGAGGTGCGCGGCCGACGCGGCGTCGTCGAGGGAGAAACAGAGGCTGTTGAGCCCCCACGCGGCGGCGAGCGGCTCGACCGCCTCGCGCCGCCGGCCGGCGGCGACCGGCCTGAGCCCGGCGCGGAGCGCGGCTTCCACGATGAGCTTCCCCGTGTAGCCGTTCGCGCCGTAGACGAGGAGGCCGCCCCTCGGGCTCACGCGGCGCCTCCCGCCGCGGGAGACGGCGCGCCGGGCGGGTCCGCCAGCCTCACGCCGCAGACGTTCACGAGGTCGCGGCAGGCGTCGACGTCGTTCTCGGCGCCGCACGCGGCGTCGTCGGGAAGGACGAAGCGGAACCCCTCGTCCGAAGGGAACACGATGCCGTTTTCGAGGACGCGGCGCGGCCCGCCGACGCCGAAGAGGCCGGAGTCCATGACGATCCACATCCAGTCGGCGTCGCGGGCGACGCCGGCGTGCGCCATCACGTCGCCGAGGCGGAACGCGGCGGGAGAGTCGGAAGAAGGAGGGGCAGAAGAGGAAGAGGAAGAGGAAGAAAAGACTTTCTTAGAAAGGGTATGGGACAGGGCGGCGAAGCCTCTTGGGTCGTATGCGCGCGTGGCGCCGGCGCCGTCCTCCAGCGTGAGGAGGGGCGCATCCGCCGGCACGAGCGCATCCGCCAGCGCTCTTTCCCATTCGAAGAAATCCCCTTCTCCTTCTTTCTCCCCCGTCTTCGGATCCTTCAGGATCACGTCCACCCGGCTGTCGCGCCGCCAGGACGTCGGCTCGGTGGTGAGCCTCCCGCCGGCGATTTCGTGCACGCGCCACCCGGCGGTCGTATGGAAGAGGCCCTTGGCGCGCGCGACGCGGCCGCGGGTCACCCGCCCCGCTCGCAGCGCCTCCAGGGCGGAAAGGAGACGATCCGCATCGAAGACCCTCTCCGGGGGGTGGGCGACGCCCTTGCCGACATGCCCTTCGGAGGAATTCCCTTGAAGGTGCGTGTGGGCGGCTTCGGCCGCGAGGAGGGCCGTGCCCTTCGGAGGCTCCGGCCGCTCGAGGTCCCAGATTTCGTCCGGGAGGACCCCCCGCGACGCGCGCACCACGCGCAACTTCGGCGGCGCCAGAGCGCGGGCGAACTCTTCCACTCGAAGAATCTCCGCTTCCGAGGCCAGGTCGCAGCGATTCACGACGAGCACGTCCGCGACGTCGATCTGATCGCGGAAGAGGGGGCTCGTGACATATGACGCGGCCAGGTCCTGCTGCGGATCGACGAGCGTGATGACCGGCCGCACGTCGAAGCGCTGCGCCCAGCGCGGGCCCCGGAGGAGGTCGACGAGCTCGGACGGCCGCGCGAGGCCGGTGGGTTCGAGGACGAACCGGGTGGGCGCCACGAGATCACAGACCTCCTCGAGCGAGGCCTCGAGGTCGGCCATGGCCGTGCAGCAGACGCACCCGCCGGGGATCTCCCGGAGGATGCAGCTCGCGCAGTCCGACAGGAGCGCGCCGTCCACGCCGAGAGTCCCGAATTCGTTCACGACGACCGCGATCCTCTCCCGGTCCGCGCGCCGGGCGAGGAGGTCCTTGACCGCCGTCGTCTTGCCGACGCCCAGGAAGCCCGAGAGGACGTGCACGGCGATCTTCAAGGGTCCGATCCTAGAGAATTTCGCGCCGCGCGGCTCGGTCTCCCCTAAAATTCGCGCCGATGTCCACAACCGCCGCCCTCGCGCGCAGCCCGAAGAAGCCCGTGCGCGCACGCGCCCCCGAACGGTTTCCCGACGCCGAGAAGCTCTACGGGATCGAGAACTGGGGGAAGGGCTTCTTCTCGGTCTCCGACGACGGGAACCTGCTCGTCCACCCGACGAAGGAGGGCCATCGGTTCGTCGACCTCAAGGGGGTCGTGGACGACGTCGCCCTGCGCGGGATCTCGACGCCCGTCGTCATCCGCTTCCCGCAGATTCTCGATCAGGCCGTCAAGGAGCTGAACGAGGCGTTCCTCCACGCGATCAAGGAGTACGACTACGACGGCGTGTTCCGCGGCGTCTTCCCGATTAAGGTGAACCAGAAGAAGGTCGTCGTGAGGGAGATCATCCAGTCCGGCCGCAAGTACGGCTACGGCCTCGAGGCCGGGAGCAAGCCCGAGCTGATCGCGGCGCTCTCGCAGGACCTCGGCTCGGACTGCCTCATCACGACGAACGGCTACAAGGACGACGCCTTCATCCGCCTCGCGCTGAACGGCCTCCGAATGGGCAAGACCGTCGTCCTCATCCTCGAGAAGGTCTCCGAGCTCGAGAAGATCCTCGACGTCGCCAAGAAGCGCGGGGTGAGGCCCCTCATCGGGATGCGGAGCAAGCTCTACGCGCGCGGCTCGGGCAAGTGGGCGAAATCGGGCGGCGAGGCCGCGAAGTTCGGCCTCACGACGACCGAGATGCTCGAGGCGGTCGAGATCCTCAAGCACCGGAAGATGCTCGACTCGCTCGTCATGCTCCACTTCCACATCGGCTCGCAGATCACGGACATCCGGAAGGTCAAGCAGGCGATCAAGGAGGCCGGGCGCGTTTACGCGAAGCTCCACGCCTCCGGCGTCGAGATCCGGTACCTCAATCTCGGCGGCGGGCTCGGCGTCGATTACGACGGCTCGAAGACGGCGTTCGACTCCTCGATGAACTACACGGTCCAGGAGTACGCGAACGACATCGTCTACACGATCAAGTCGATCTGCGACGAGGAGAAGGTCCCCGTCCCGACGCTCGTGACGGAGTCGGGCCGCGCGCTCACGGCGTTCCACTCCGTCCTCGTCACGAACGTCCTCGACGTCGCGGACCGCATCGAGCAGGGCCGCTCCGTCAAGCTGGACGGCGACGAGAACCACGTCGTCCGCGAGCTCTACGACATCTGGCAGAGCGTGACCGCGAAGAACGTCCGCGAGAGCTACCACGACGCGCTGCAGTACAAGGAGGAGCTCTTCACGCTCTTCAATCTCGGCTACGTCTCGCTCGAGGACCGGAGCAAGGGCGAGATCCTCTACTGGAACATCTGCGAGCGCATCCGCCGGCACCTCCACACGCTCAAGGAGATTCCCGAGGAGTTCGAGCAGCTCGAGGTCATGCTCGCCGACAAGTACGTCCTGAACATGTCGGTCTTCCAGTCGCTCCCGGACGTCTGGGCGATCGACCAGCTCTTCCCGATCCTCCCGATCCACCGGCTTCGCGAGAGGCCGGCCGAGGCGGGAACGATCGCGGACATCACGTGCGACTCGGACGGCAAGATCGAGAAGTTCATCGATCTCCGGGACATCAAGGAGGCGCTGCCGCTCCACGAGTTCCGGAAGGGAACGCCGTACTTCATCGGCTTCTGCCTCGTCGGCGCCTACCAGGACGTCCTCGGCGACCTCCACAACCTCTTCGGCGAGGTCCACGAGGTGCTCGCGAGCGTCGACGAGGAGGGCCGCACGCGCATCCAGGACGTCCTCCCGGGCGAGACGTGCGAGCGGGTCCTCTCGTACATGAACTACGACAAGGACGAGATCCTCGACGGAATCTGGCGCCAGCTGCGGCGGGCGACGGAGAGGAAGAAGGTCAAGGAGCCCGAAGCGAAGGCGATCGCGAAGGACTTCGAGCACTCCCTCACGCACTACACGTACCTCGAGGAGTAGGAACCAAACGGCGCGGGCGGAGCGGTTGCTGCGTTGTTCTTCGGATTTCTTCGAAAGGGAGAATGAAGAGCGCGGCGCCGCGCGGCGGACGGCCGCGGCCTCATGGCACGCCCGTTGATCTTCCCCTTCTAAGAAAATCCTCTCAGGAGGTTGCCCGTTGAACGTCCCCCTCTCGCCGATCCTCGTCCTCGCCGCCCTCGCGTCTCCTCCCCCCGAGGCCGCGCCCGATCGCGCCCCCGTCGAGTCCGTCGCTGCCGCCGCGCGGGCCGCGGAGAGCGCTTCCGGCGCCGTCATTGGCGTCTCGGCCCTCCTTCTCGAATCCGGCCACACGGCGTCCCACCGCGGCGGCGAGACGTTCCAGATGGCGAGCGTCTTCAAGGTCCCCGTCGCCGTCGCCGTCCTCGGCGCCGTCGAGAAGGGAGCCCTCCGTCTCGAGGAGGACGTCGAGATCCACGAATCGGATCGCCGGAAGATCGGGCCGCTCGATGACGAATGGAAACCGGGGATGCGCGTCACCGTCGGGCGGATGGTCGACGTGATGCTCGTTTTCAGCGACAACACCGCCGCCGACAAGCTCATCGCGCTCCTCGGCGGGCCGCACGAGGTCGAGAAGGACCTGGCATCGCGCGGCGTCCCCGAAATCCGGATTTCTCTCGACGAGAAGGGAATGGGCGCCGCGATGAGGAAAGACCTCGCGGCCTTCGAGAGGGGCTCGGAGAACGGGGCGACGCCGGATGGCATCCGGACGGTGCTGACGCGGCTCTACCGGGGCGAGCTCCTCTCGCGCGCCTCGACGGACCGCATCCTCGGCGCGATGCGCCGCTGCGCGACGGGCGACCGGCGCCTGCGCGCGGGCCTGCCGAACGGAACGGAGATCGCCGACAAGACCGGCACCGCAGGCTCCTGCGCGAACGACGCCGGGATCGTCACGCTTCCCGACGGCACGCATCTCGCCTTGGTCGTGTTCGTGCGCGGCGGCCGGGATGCCGCGAAACGCGACGCCGCGATCGCCTCCGTCGCAAAAGCCGCGTGGGGGGCGTTCGCGAAGGCGCGCCAGGAAGACGCGGGCCGTCCGGTGCGGTAAATTCGCCGCGGTGGTCGAGTCTCTCAAGCCCCCCTACCTCCTCCTCGCGGGGCCGGGCCTTCTCGACCCGAACTTCACGAAGACCGTGGTCCTCATGGGCCACCACACGAAGGACGGCGCTCTCGGCTGGGTCGTGAACAGGCTCCTCGGGCAGCCGGCCGTCACGCTCCTCCCGCCGCCGCTCGACAAGCAGCTCCACGAGAGGACGCCGCTCCACATCGGCGGGCCCGTCCTCACGAACGGGCTCGTCGCGCTCTTCCGCGCGGAGGTCCCCGGCGTCGAGTGCACGGAGATGGCCCCGGGGCTGTGGGTATCGGCCTCGGCCGAGATCCTCCCGAAGCTCTTCTCGAAGGCGCCCGGCCCCGAGCCCCCGGACGGTCTCCTCGTCCTCGGCTACGCGGGCTGGGACGCCGAGCAGCTCGAGGGCGAGATGGAGGAAGGCGCGTGGCTCGTCCTCCCGTGGCAGCCCGACCTCGCGTTCACGCGGAAAGTCGAGACGCTCTGGGAACGCGCCCTCGCGCGCCTCGGCGTCGACCCCGGCTCGGTCTCTTCGTCGTCCACGGGCGTGAGCTGAGCGCGCGTGCCGGAGCTCGTCGCCCTCCTCCTCCGCCACGGTCCGGGGCTCGTCTTCGCGAACGTCCTCCTCGAGCAGCTCGGGCTCCCGGTGCCCGCCGTCCCGACGCTCGTCGTCGCCGGCGCGCTCGCGGCCGACGGCCGGCTGTCGTTCCCGGGGCTCCTCTCCGCCGCGTTCGTCGCGACCGTGGCGGCGGACACCGTCTGGTTCCTGCTCGGCCGGCGGTTCGGGCAGCGGATCCTGAAGACGCTCTGCCGCGTCTCCCTCTCCCCCGACACGTGCGTGCGGCAGACCGAGGGCGTCTTCGAGAAGTACGGCCTCGCCTCGCTCCTCTTCGCCAAGTTCGTCCCGGGCTACTCCACCGTCGCGCCGCCCCTCGCCGGCGCCGCGGGGGCGTCGCTGCCGCTCTTCCTCCTCCTCACCTCGGGCGGGACGCTCCTCTGGACCGGCTCGGCGCTCGCCCTCGGCGCCGTCTTCCGCGGGACGGTCGACCGCGCGCTCGCCCTGCTCGTGAGCCTCGGGGGCTGGGCGTTCGTCGTCCTCGCCGGCGGCCTCCTTCTCTACATCCTCGCGAAGTGGCGCCAGAGACGGCGCTTCTACCGGTTCCTGCGGATGGCGCGCATCCGCCCGCACGACCTCCGCGGCCTGATGGATGCCGGCGAGGCGCCCGTCGTCGTGGATGTGCGCTCGAGGGGCGCTCGCGCGCGCGACCCGCGGCGCATCCCGGGAGCTCTCGCGATCGACCTCGACGATCTCGACGCGCAGGTCGCGACCCTGCCCGCCGACCGCGAGATCGTCCTCTACTGCACGTGACCCAACGAGGCCTCGGCGGCCCGTGTGGCGCGCCTTCTCATGGACCGCGGGCTCACGCTCGTGCGCCCGCTCGAGGGAGGCCTCGACGCGTGGGCCCTCGCGGGGTTCGAGATCGAGGCCGAGCGGATTCCGCTGAGCCCGGCCGGCTCGTACCCGGCCGCGTCCTGACCGTCACTCGAGGTCGAGGACCTGGTACTGGGCCGCGTCGTTCAGGACCGTGCCCCAGACCTTGTGGGACGCCTGGTGCTCGGAGAGGGAGAACGAGAGCTTCGTCCCGATCCCGAGGTCGAGGTCGTGGATGGACTCCAGGGCGTTCACGACACTCTCCGTGTCGAGCGCGTCGCCGGCCCTCCGGATGCCCTCGACGAACAGGGTGCCGACGATGTAGCCCTCGAGGGAGACGAAGTCGGGCTTTTCCCCGGGGAAGAACTTCTGCAGGCTCTCGCGGTAACGCAGGACGGCCGTCGCGTTCGAGTCGACCGGCGGCACGACCTGGGTCACGACGACGCCCGACGCGAACCTCCCGCCGAGCGCGCGCAGCTCGTCCGCGAGCTCGGTCGATCCGACGAAGGAGACGTTCGTGAAGATCGCGTCGAGTCCCTGGCGCTTCGTCTCCTCGATGAACTTCGCGGCGGGTCGGTACGGGGCGACCATGACGACGGCCCGCACGGTCTTGCGGATCCTGAGGATCGTGTCCACGGCGTCCTCGATCTCGAGCGTGTTCCGCTTGAAGCCGACCCTCGGGATGTCGTCCGGCGCGCGGGAGAAGCGGCGCAGGGCCTTCGCGACTCCCGAGAAGCCGGCGTCGCCGAAGCCGTCCTGCTGCGCGAAGACGGCGATCTCCGACGGCTTCACTTTCCGGACCTCGATGAGCCATTTCACGACGGCGGCGGTTTCCTCCGCGTAGCTCGCGCGATAGTTCAGGACGTAGCGGTCCGGCGGGTCCTTTCGCAGGAGTCCCGCGCCGGTGAAGGCGCCGAAGAAGATCGTCTTCTTCTGGTTCGCGTAGGGCACGGCGACCTCGGCCGTCGGGGTGCCCACGTTTCCGATCACCGCGAAGACGTGCCGGTTCTCGACGAGCTCCTTCATCGCGTCCCTCGTGCGCGCGGGCTCGTACCCGTCGTCGAGCGCGACGAGCTCCAGCTTCCGGCCGGCGACTCCGCCGGACTCGTTCACGAGGTCGAAGGCGGTGTCGAGGCCGAGCTTCATCTGGCGCCCGAGCTCCTTGGAGGGACCGCTCAGGGCGGCGCTCATCCCGAGGAGGATCGGCCGCTTGACCGCGGGCGCGAGGGCCGGGCGGGCGGCCGGAGCGCCCGTACCGCGCAGGAGCCAGAGGGTGCCGCCGCCCGCGAGCACGACGAGCGCCGCCGCCGCCGCGAGGAGGACGGCTCTCGGGGAAGGGCCGCTGGGGCCGCGCGACGGCGTCGACGGAGCGGAGGGCACCCGGGCGACGGGCGAGGACGCCGGCAGCGGCGTGACGACCCGGAAGGGCCGGGGCACGGCGGCCGGGGCCGCGGCGGGAGCGGGCTGCTCGCGCGACCTCTCGCGCGACTCGTCCGCGCGCTTCATGCCCTCCATGACGACGACGCTCCAGTGCTGCTGGACCGTCCTTCGGGGCGCGTGGACTCCGATCTCGGCGCGAAACGTGCCCGTGTCGTCCTCGAGCGCGGCCCAGACGGCGTCGACGCCGGAGAGCGCGCCCATCTCGGCGTGCACGAGGTCGCCCCCTTCGAAGTAGAAGACGGCGTCGGGGCCCTTGGCGCGCGCCACGGTCAGCCGCGCGACCTGACGGCCCGAGCAGTAGACCTGCAGCAGGTCGGAGAGTGCGACCTCGTCCAGGTTGCCCTGGAGCACCATTGGGGGCTCCTCTCTCCCGGGTCCCGCCCGCTCCGGCAGGCGCCCGCGCACGATCGCGACAGTCTCGGAAAAACGTCGCGAATTATACGCGCGGCGTCAGGCGCGCGCGAACGTCTCGTCGACGACGACGTCCGGATGCAGCGAGCGGCGGACCGGGCACGTCTTCGCCGCGGCCACGAGACGCTCGTAGTCCTCGTCCGAGCAGGGCGAGTCGATCGTGTAACGCGTGACGAGGCGCGCGATGCGCCGCGGAGCCTCGGCCGTCATGTGCTTCTCGACGGAGAACGTGACGCTCGTGAGCGGGATCCCCGCGCGCGTCGCGAAGAGGCTCAGCGTCGTCGCGGCGCACGAGGCCAGCGACGCGGCGCAGAGGTCCGTCGGCGAAAAGCTGCTGCCGTCGCCGCCGTTGTCCTTCGGCGCCTGCGTGAGGACCCGCCCGTGCGAGGGATCGTGGTCGAGCTCGGTCGCCGTGGGAGAGACGAGCTTTCCGGTGATGAGGACGCTCATGCCTCAGTGTAGTCCCGCCGGAGCCGGCGGCGGCGGTGTCGGCGGCTCGGGCCATGCCGGAAGGGCGAGGAGAGCCTCCGGGTTCACGCGGGCGCCGTTCCAGCGCGCACCCCAGTGGAGGTGAGGGCCCGTGACGCGCCCCGTCGCCCCGACGAGGCCGAGGACCGCTCCCTTCCGGACGACGTCCCCGTCCTTGACGTCGACGCGCGAGAGGTGGAAGTACTGGGTGAAGAGGCCGCCGCCGTGGTCGAGAAGGACGGTGCCGCCGGAGAAGTAGAGATCGCCGGCGAGCGCGACGCGCCCGTCGGCTGCCGCGGTCACCCGGGTCCCCGCCGGGGCGGCCATGTCGAGGCCCGAGTGGAAGCTCTTCGTCGCGCCGTTGTAGACGCGCCGCGCGCCGAAGTTGCGGCCCTCGGCGGCGACGGGCCGGGCGAACGACGTCCACCGCCGGGTCGGCTCGCCGCCCGCGTACGCCGCGTGCACGCGCGCCGCGTCCTCCTTCACGCGCTCCTGTTCCTCGGGAGGCACCTCGACGTATTTCGGATCGACGGTGAGCTTCTGGACGCGGAAGTGCCCGCGGAGGACCGTCACGGGCAGGACGAGCGGCGCTCCCCCGTCCCCGGGCTCGAGGAGAATCTCGAGCGCGCCCGTCGCCGCGTCGAGGTCGACGCCGAAGATCCCGCGGAAGGTCCGGCCCGACGGGTCCCGCTCGAGCGCGACGCGCCGTTCGCCTTCCACGAGCGTCAGCCCGGAGAGAGGCGCGTCGCTCGCGACGGTCAGGGCGGCGATGCCGCCCTGCGGAAGCGACTTCGGGACCGCCGTCGCCGTCAGGACGGCCGCGAGGAGGAGCGAGGCGCTCACGGACGTCCCGGGGGGCCCGTTCCTCAGCCCTTCTTCTTCGCGGACGACGCCGCCTTCGCCGGGGCCTGCTTGGCGGGGATCGGATCCACCCACAGCTCCTCGACGGGGCGCTGTTTCTCGTCCATTCGCGCGCGGTACCGGAGCCGGACCCCGTTGCCGACGCAGTACGGCAGGTCCCAGTACCTCGTCGTGGCGTCCGCGGGGAGCGTCGCCCCGGTGCCGTAGCGCTCGATGAGGGCGTCGTGAAGGCCGGAGGGCGGCCGGATGAGGTAGTAGAGGCTCACGACCTTCGCGTCGGCCGCGTCCGAGTCGTAGCCGACCGTGATGACCCACGGCCGCCCCGCCGGCCGGTGCACGACCTTCACGTCGCGCGTGACCTTCGCCTTCTCGGGCTCGAGCTTCGCCATCCGCTCGAACGAGAAGGACCGCGTCTGGCCGACCTCGAGGCCGCCCATGCCCGGGCAGGGCGGCGTGGCCGGCTGCGCCGACGGGGTCTCCGGCCCCGGCGTCGGGCCGATCTGCTGCGTCCGCACCTCGATCTGGGCCGCCGCGGGAAGGGCCGCGAGCAGCGCCGCGCACGTCACGAGAGTCCTTTTCATCCCATCTCCTGAAGCGAATCCTCCGCAGCCTCTTCGGCGCGAGGGGGCGATCAACGCGAGGACCGTGCCACGAGCCCCCGGAGGGTCTCCTCGTGCCAACCCACGAGCAACCGGCGGCCCACGCGCAGCATGGGCGCGCGGAAGTTGCCCGTCGGCCCGCGCAGGTCGTCGAGCGAAACCTCGCGCGCGGGAACCGTGCGTGCCGATTTGCCCCTCGCGAGCGTCACCGAATCGACCGTCCCGAGAAGCGCCTTCGCGTCCGCATCCGAGAGCGGGCGGGACTTCGAGGGCCGCTCCTCCCGGACGTCCGACCGGGACTTGTCGAGCACCTCACGGGTGCGTCCACAGCTCGTTCAGCCGGCCCGGTAGTAGTACAGATCGACGCGTGCCACGGCTCCTCCGGCCGCGGAGTGTAGCAGCCGGAAGCGTCAGGGCGCGGTCGCGAAATCGAGCAGGATCCTGCGCATGCGCTCGACCCCTTCCACGAAGGAGGCCACCAGGATCCTCTCGTCCTCGTGGTGGATCGTCGAGGCCTCGTAGATGCTCACCGAGAACGGAGAGAGACCGAAGGCGCGCAGGCCGTGCGCCCTCAGGAAGGACGACGTCGTGTACTGGCCGGAGAGGACGTACGGCCCGACCGGGGCGTGCGCGGGGTCGAGGCCGAGGGCCTCGGTCATCGCGCGCCAGGCGGGACCCTCCTCCGGGGACGCGACACAGTCGTCGGTTTTCAGGACGATCCTCTTCGTGAGGCCGCGGTCGCGCAGAAGGCCGTCCAGCTCGGCCTCCGCCGCCGCGACGGACGAGCCGGGGAGGAGCATCCGGGCGACGGGCATGGAGAACTCGCCCCCGGGCGCCTCCTGGATCGGGCCCGAGTTGGCCGTGTCCTTCAGCATGGAGCGGTACACCTCCGGCAGCACGTTCCAGAGCTCGGTGCCGGGCCCGAGCGTCGCGGGGTTCTCGATCATCCGCCGGCCCCAGACGTCCGACCGCGTGGGCGCGATGAACGCAAGGAATTCGCGCACGGCCGGCACGACGTGCAGGGGCGATGCCGCGTCGAGGGCCTTGAGGACCGCGGCGAGGTCCTCGAGAGGCTTCCTTTCCCTTCCGAGGACCACGGCGGACAGGATCGCCTTCTGCATGACCTCGATCCCGAAGAGCTCGATCGCGGTCGCGCGGACCTCGTTCACGCCGCCCTCGTTCAGGACGTCCGTGACGCCGGCGACGAGGTCCGGCCGGTGCGCGAGCAGCCATCCGAATCCGAGGCTCAGGTTGTAGCTCTCCTCGCCCGACTCGAGGACGAAGAGGATGTCGCGCGACGGGACGATCCCCGCGCGCGCGAGGGACGCGAGCGCGAAGAGGTTCGCGACCGCCTGGCCCTTCATGTCGAGGGCGCCTCGGCCGATGAAGTACGCGGCCTCCGCGCCCTCTCCGCGGACGCCCGCGAACGGCGGCTGCGTCCAGAGCGAGAGATCGCCCGGCGCGACGACGTCGGCGTGCGCGAGAAGGGCGAGGGCTTCGCCGCCTCGCCGGCCGCGGAGCCGGGCGACGAGGATCGGACGCTGCGGGTCGCCGCCCGTCACGACATAGGGGATGCCCGCGCACGCGAGCTCGCGCGCGAAGATGTCGATCACGGGCCGCGTGATCCCGGGAGGATTCCTCGAGTCGACGCGCACGACCTCGGAGAGGAGCTTCACCTCCGGCTTGTCCATCGCCGCGGCCGCCTCGAGGTCGAACCGGCGGACCGGGACCGGCGGGTGGAGGCGCGAGACGAGCCAGGGCGCTCCCCACGCGGCCAGGAGGACGGCGAGCGCCCCGCCGTAGAGCGCGACGCGCCGCTGAGCGTTTCGCGAGAGCCGGCTCACGCGACGAGGTCCCGTGCGCCGCGGCGGCGAGCGCGAACGAGCGCGAGGCAGAGAGCGGCGGCCGCGACGCTGACCAACGCCCCGATCTTGACCCAACGGGTCCCGGGCCGCAAGAAAACGGCGTGCCGGCCCGGCGGCACGCGGAGTCCCGCGAAGCCGAACGCCATGGGGACCGTCTCGGCCTTCCGGCCGTCCACGGCGGCCTCCTCGACGGCCTCGCGCAGGCGCCAGAGCATGAGGAAGCCCTCGGACGGACCGTCGACCTCGACGTCGAGCGTGAGCTCCGCGGGCCGGTCGCGCACGGCGAGGACGCGGCCGGGTCCGGGCGCGGCCGGAAACCCGCGCAGGTCCTCGTCGACGTAGGCCGTATCGGGCGGAATCCCCTCCTCGAGGAGACGTCCGAAGACGGCGCGCGCGTCGCTCGAGGAGACGACGCGCGTCGCGAACCGGAACGGGGGCTCCGCGTCGCCGATCTTCCGGAGGTGCGGCCGGAATCGCCCGTCCTCTCCGCGCTCGGTCGCCACGACCGCCGAGGCGCCCGCGGCCCGGACGAGGCGCAGGGGAAACGGACCCGGAGCCGGGACGGCCCGCGAGAGGAGCCGCATCCACTCGAAGGCCTCCACGGAGAGCGAGAGGTCGTAGTCCTTCTCGAAGACGTATCCCGCACCGAAGAGCGACGCGTATGCCGGGATCAGGGCCTCGCGCGCGGTCACGTTGGACGCCGCGAGGTCGTACCGGTCGTACGCGGGCACGGGCGCGTAGAGATCGCGCTGGAAGAGGCGCGGGGGCGGCGCGTCCGGTCCGGCCGGCGGCAGGGCCTCGAGGAGCGCGGGCCGCCTCGTCAGGACCGAGGCGTCTTCCATCGGGGAGAGTCGCCGCGCGACGCCCTCGCGGTCGGCGAGGACCGCGACGGCGAGGAGCGGCAGGGCGATGCGCCGTGCGGGAGGCGAGAGCGAGGCATCGAGCCTCGCGAGACCGAGCGCGGCCAGCGTCGCGAGCGAGAAGCCGACGAGCGTCGCGTGCCGCTCGGGGTAACGGATCCTCTCGAGGAGGGGCACGAGCCGGACGGCGACGTGGAAGACCGGCGTGGCGCCGCCGAGCGCGAGGAGGACGCCGAAGACCGCGAGGACCGCCGACGCGGCGCGGAGGGGACCGCGGCGGGAGAGCCCGGCGAGGACGAGGAGCCAGGCGACACGGCCGGGCGTCAGGGAGGGGAGATACGGGTAGTCGGCGACGCCGGGAGCGGAGGCGACCCGCGTCCAGTCGGCGACGAGACCGTCCGCGAGGAATTCCTTGACGCGCACGGGCGCGAGAGGCTGGAGGGCGGCGGCTCCCTCGCCCATCCCTCCGCCGGGGCCGCGGATGCTGCGCGCGGCGGCCGAGGCCGCAGGCAGCAGCGCGACGGCGCCGAGAGCGCCCGCGAGAACGGCGGCCAGAGCCAGGGCGGCGAGAGCCGGGCCGCGGTGCGGCGCGCGCGCGCCGGGAGCGCCCGGCGGCGCGGCGAGAAGGCAGGCGGCGGCGACGACCGCCGCGTAGAAAACGAACTCCGGGGCCGAGGCCACGAGGACGAGAGCGGCCGCGGCCGCGGCTTTCACCGCGGTCCGTCTCGACGGGCTCCGGACGGCGTCGAGAGCGAACGCGGCGAACCACGGGAGGATCGAGAGCGCCGAGAGCGTAGGGGGGAACGGGACCACGGACACCGTCGTTCCGGCGAGAGCGAACACGGCGCCCGAAAGAGCGGCCGCGCCGGGCCCGAGGCCCAGCCGGCGCGCGAACGCCGCGAATCCGGCGACGAGGAGCGCGATGTGGAGGAGGATCCAGGCCTTCATCGCGAGGCCGAGGGGCAGCGCCAGAAACAGGACGTTCGCGGGATCGAACGCGGCGGCCGACGGGCCCCCGAGGAGGGGCGCGCCGCCCCAACGGAAGCGGTCCACCCAGGGGAGCTCGCCCCGCAGGAGGCCCTCGGCGAGGTGAGCCTTGAGCGGGTAGAAGTAATAGAGGAGGTCGCGTCCGACGGGCACCGCGCTTCCGAAGAACGCGCGGTACGGGAGCCACGCGAGGAGGACGGCTCCGAGGACGGGCGCGGCGCGCCGGGGACTCACGCCCGCCTCCCGGCGAACGCGAGCGCCGCCACGCCGAGAAGAGAGGCGAGGGACGCGGCGGCGGCGGGAGCGAGGAACGGGTTCTCGTACCTCAGCTCGACGTCGTGGGTGCCGCGGGGCAGCTCGGTGGCCATCCGCTGGGCGTCGGAAGGCCGCAGGGCGAGCTCGCGTCCGTCCGAGCGCGCGCGCCAGGAAGGATCGAAGGTCCGGCCGAGCCAGAGGACCGCCGCGGGGAGCGCGACCGAGACCCTCAGCCTCACGCGAGAGGCCCTCCTCTCGACGACGAGCACGGAGCCCCCCTCGCCCTCGGGCAGGAGAGCGAATTCCGGTCGCGCCCCCTCGATCCGCACGAAGCGATCCGGCCCGGAGCGGCCGATCTCCTCCGTCGCGACGGGGTCGGGACCCGGCGCGGCCGTCCTCACGACCGAGACTCCGGCGGCGCGGAGCGCCCGGGCCTTCTCCTCGCCCCAGGGGAGCGCCGCGAGAGCGGACGCCCACCGGAACGACTCGGCGGAAGTCATCCGATCGACGTCGTTCTCTCCCGCGTAGCGGATCCCGAAGACCGCACCCGTCTCCGGGCGCAGCGGGTCGAGGCCGCCCGCGGCGCGCGCCCGGCGCCCGGCCGTCGCGGGATCGTCCGCGCCGTCGTCGTAGAACCGCCCGTCCGCCGCCTGCTCCCGCACGAGCGCGACGTCGGGCGATTCGCGCCGATAGAGGTCGCGCGGCCCCGCGGGGCACGTCCCGGCGACGCGCCGGGAGGCGTCGGCGAGGAAAAGGAGAGCCAGGAGGCCTCCTGCGACTATCGGGAATCGGCGCTTTTTTTCGAAGGTGAAGAGCGCGCCGGATCTCCCGGCGACGGCGGCGCAGACGAGAAAACTCACCGTGGCGCTCAGGAGCGGCATTCGAAGAACCCTCGCGACGTCGGCGCCGGAAGCCGACCCCGCGCCCAGCCCGACCGTCCAGAGCACCCTTCTGAGAAATTCCTGCGCGCCGAAACACAGGCCGAGAAGGGCGCCGCAGAGGGTCGCCATCACCCCCGCCGTCCGAAGCAGAACGCCTCGCGACCTCTCCCGCGTTTCGTCCTCGCCGAAGAAGACGCACTCGACCCCGATCGCGGCCGCGGCCGAGAGCGCGAGCGTCGCGAGGACCCACCATTTCTCCGGGTAGCGCACGAAGGGCAGCGCTTTCGCGACGAGGCCGTAGCCCGGGAGGAACCGTCCGAAGGAGAAAACGGCCGCGCCTCCCGCGACGGCGAGCGCCGCACGGCCCCGCCTGTCGCGCGAGGCGGCCGCCGCGAAGAGAAGAGGCAGGATCCCGAGCGCGATGTCGTCGAAGTACGGGCTCCCGGCGTCCGACGCGCCGGCACCCCAGAACGGGCCCGCGACGGGGTCGCCCGTCAGGCGCGGCTCGAGGAGCGTGAGGATCCGCGCGGGACGCACGGACCAGAACAGCGCGCCGTGCTCGGCGCGAAGGCCGGCCCCGCGCGCCGAGCGGGCGAGCTCCGCGCCCGCGGGCAGGACCTGGACCGCGGCCAGGCCGAGGCCGAGGGCGAGCGCCCCGGCGCCGCCGAGGGCCGCCCGCCCGCCGCGCGCGCCGGCGAGAGCGAGGGCGAGGAAGGCGACGCCCGCCGTCAGCGTGATGGCGGGCTCCCCGCCGAGCAGCGAGAGACCGAACGCGAGCGCGGCGGTCGCGGCCGCGCGGCGCCTCGCGGGCGATGCCTCCGACGCGAGCCCGGAGAGCTCGGCGAAGGCGAGCGGAAGCGGCGCCGCCGCGGCGCACGTCGTCAGGAACCCGGGCAGGGACTGGAAGACTCCCGAGAAGAGGAGGACGAGCGTTCCCGCGGCCGCGCTCGCCGCCGAGAGCCCGAGCCGCCGAAGCGCCGCGAAGAAGACGGCGAGGAGGAGCGCGACGTCCGCGAGGGCGAGGCCCGTCGGGGAGACGAGGAGGACGAGCGGCGAAAGGGGCCAGAAGACCGCGCCGTTCGGGTCGGCCGCGAGGGGCCGGCCGCCCGACATGAAGTCGTTCCAGAGCGGCCACTCCCCCGCCCGGAGCAGGCGCTCGAGGACGGAGCGCCACGGCACGAAGAAGAACCCCGCGTCGCGGCGGTAGAGAGTTCCCCCGAGGAGGAAGTCCCGGAACCTCGCGCCGAACGCGAGGAGCACGACGGCGAGCGCCGCGGCGGTGGAGAGCCGGGGGGCTCGGGCCGCACCCTCCGCCATGCGCGCGTCAGGGCTTCCGGGCGAGCACGAGAAGGGACATCCCGAACGAGGGCTCCGCGTCCTCCTCGGACCTGAGGAGAGGCATGAGCCAGCGGAAGGCGCCCAGCTGCTGTCGTGGGAGGACGCGCCGTCGGAAGACGCGCGAGTTGAGCCACCATCCGAGGACGCCGGGACGGTTCAGGAAGCGCGCCTTCTCGACCGCGAACCCCGCCTCCGTGACGAGGCGCACGAGCGCCTCGCGGTCGTAGCGGCGATAGTGCCGGAGCGCCTCGTCGAGCGTGCCGTAGAGCGCGGGCAGAGCGGGCACGAGGAGGGCGAGGTGGCCGCCGGAAGGGAGGACGCGAGCGAAGTCGCGGAGCGTCGCGGCGTCCTCCTCGATGTGCTCGAGGACGTTCAGGCACACGATCGTGTCGATGCGCTCGGCGGCGAGGTCGCGGGCGTCGGCGTCCGTGAGAGGGAAGCGGAACGACGCGACCCTGACGTTCGTGCGTCCGTCGAGCTTCGCGACGAGCTCGCGCACGTAGTGGGGCTCGATGTCGGACGCGACGACGCGCTCCTTGTCCGCGAAGAACCGCGTCTGGTTGCCGACGCCGGAGCCCACCTCGAGGACGCGGCTCCCGAGCCACGGCTCGAACCGGTCGTGGAGCCACTTGTTGTAGACGGAGAGCCCCTCCATCCGGCGGAGCGTGATCCCGCCGACGTCGCCCTCCGGCGCCTCCCAGCGGAAGTACTTGAGGATCGTCCAGACCGCCTGGAACGCGTCCTTGAGGCCGATCTTCTTGCCTTCCTCGTAGGTGCGGCCGTGGTACGAGATGGGGACCTCGAAGATGCGCGCCCTCATGCGCGAGACCTTGCACGTGATCTCGGGCTCGATGCCGAAGCGCTGGGACCTCAGGTCGAGACGGTCCACGATCTCGCGCCGGACGGCCTTGTAGCAGGTCTCCATGTCCGTGAGGTTGAGGTTCGTGAAGGCGTTCGACATGAGCGTCAGGAAGCGGTTCCCGACCGTGTGCCAGAAGTAGAGAACGCGATGTCCGCCGGGGTGCCCGAGGAATCGCGACCCGTAGACGACGTCGGCCTCGCCCTCGAGGATCGGGCGGAGGACGACCGGGTATTCGCGCGGGTCGTACTCGAGGTCGGCGTCCTGGATGATCACGACGTCTCCCGTGGACGCCCGCATGCCCGCCCAGACGGCCGCGCCCTTGCCCATGTTGTGCGGCTGGAGGACGACCCTCACGCCTCCCTTTCCGTCCATGTCCCGGAGAACGTCGCGCGTGCCGTCCCGCGAGCCGTCGTCGACGATCACGATCTCCCTCTCGAGGTTCCCGAGGTCGACGGCCTGAACGCGGGCGACGATCTCGCGGATCGTCCGCTTCTCGTTGTACGCGGGCATCACGACCGAGAGTTTCACGGGCTCTTGTCCTTCAGGTCCCAGAGACCGATGGAGTATCCCATCCCCTCCGTCGCGACCCGCGTCCCCCGCTCCTTCAGCGCCCTTCGCAGCCGCTCGAAGCCGGCCGCGCCCGCGAGGTCGCCGTGGAACGCCGTCGCCTCCGGGCCGCAGCACCGCAGGAACTCGGAGACGGCGTACCGGCCGGGCCGGAGCGGGTCCGTCTCGGGGTCGAAGATCCGAGCCTTCGGCGCGTAGTACGCAGGGTCGCCGCCTCCGAAATAGGCGATCGTCGTGCCGGCCTCCTCGCCGCGGGCATCGAGGAACCGCGCGAGGCGGGCGAGGTCCTGTCCCCAGTCGAGGTTCGAGTCGTTCAGCCAGGCGGCGCCGCGGGCCGGCCCGCCAGCGGCCGCGTTGAAGAAGGAGAGCTCGTGCGGGTGGACGGCGAGCGTCTCGGCGGCCTGGATCGCCACGCCCGCCGTCAGGAGCGCGGCCGCCCCGCGTGGCGGGAGCGCGCGGAAGACGGCGAGGACGGCCGCCGAGGCGAGGAGCGGATAGACCGGGAGCATGTGGCGGATCCCGATGTTGTAGGACGTCGCCATCCCGGTCAGGAACAGGTAGACGGCCGGGAAGACGAGCGTCCCGAGGACGAGCGTGAGACGCTCGCGCTTCACGGCGGCGAGGACGACGGCCGCGACGAGGACGCCGAGAAAGCCGAGCGAGCTCTTCACGGCGAACGCGACGAAGAAGTAGTCCCAGAATCCGTCCACGGAGAGCTTCCCGCAGAGGAAGTTCACGCCTCCGCCCGTCCGGTTCTGCACGGCGATTCCCGCGAGCCCCGCCGCGTAGTGGCCGGCCTCCTTCGACAGGCGCGAGAGCGCCACGAGGCGTTCGACCGTGTCCGCGGGGACCTGTCGCGACGCGAGGAAGATCCGGACGGCGCCCTCGGCGTCGTGCGGCGACATGTGGCGCATCGCGACGGCATAGCTCGCGAAGAGCACGGCCGCCGAGGCCGCGCCGGCGAGGAGGAGGCCCCAGAGGGGCGTGAGCGCCGGGCGCCGACCCTCCCGCACGGCCGAGCGCCTCTCGCGGAGGAGTCCGACGAGCGCGAGGACCGCGATCATCGGCACGAGGAGGACGCACGAGAATTTCGCGGCGAGGCTCGCCCCGAGCGCGGCGCCGGCCGCGGTCCAGAGGAGGAGGGAGCGGCGCTCGAGCGCGACCAGGGCGAGGACGAGCGTCCCGTAGAAGCCGAGGGCCGCCGCGAGGTCGGTGTGGACGACGCCGGCGTGCGCGACGAGATTCGGCTCGAACGCGACGAGCGCGGCCGCGAGAAGGCCCGCGGCGTTCCCGCCCCACCGCCTCACGGCGCCGCCCACGGCGAGGACGAGCGCGAAGAAGAGCGCGACGACGGGCGCGCGCGCCGCGGCGAGGAGCCGTTCGGGGCTCAGCGTCGAGCCGAAGGCGAACGGGCGGGGCTGCTCGGCCGTGCGCATCGAGAAGGGGACGTCCATGCGCGGCGGCCGCGATCCGGCCGACCGCACCGCGAAGCCCGAGAGGAGCTTCACGAGGGGAGGATGCTCGAGGTTCGCGTTGTAGGTGCCGGCGATCGCGTACTCGGCCGCCGCGAGCGTGTGGAACGGCTCGTCCATCGTCGGGCTGTCCCCGCGCGCGTGGTCCACGGTGAGGAGGGCGCCGAGCGCCGCCAGCGTCGAGACGCCGAGCCAGAACCGCAGCGGCCCGCTGGAGCGCATCCCGCGATTGTAGGGGGACCGCCGGGCGGGGCTGCTACCCTCGCGGCGTGAACGTCGTCGCGCGCGGCCGCGGCCGGGACGGACTCTTCGTCCTCGTCCTTTTCCTCGCCGCGCTCCTTCTCCGGCTCGCGTCGTTCCCCGCCGCGACGGCCCGCGGCTGGCGCCTCCTCTCCCCCGACTGCTACGGCCATCTTCGAAGGACGGTCTCGGTCGCGCGCAACTTCCCGCGGGTGCCCTTTCACGACCCGTACCTGAACCACCCGGACGGCGGAGTCTTCATCTGGCCGCCCGCCTTCGACCTCCTCGCGGGAGGCCTCGCGCGCGCTCTCTACGGCGCCGCGGCGTCGACGGAGGAGGTCCTGCGCGTCGCCGCGGTCCTGCCGGCGATCCTCGGGGCGCTCCACGTCGTCCCGCTCTTCGCCCTCGCCCGCCGCGTCTTCGGCCGGCGCCGCGCGCGGATCGCCGTCGTCGCCTACGTCGCGATCCCGGCGGCGGTCCTCTGGGGCGGCTTCGGCCATTTCGACCACCACGTCGCCGAGGCCCTCAACCTCCTCCTCGTCCTCGCGTCGGCGGCGTGGGCCGCGGCCGCGCCACCCGAGGCGCGATTCGCGCGCGCCTCGGTGCTCGGCGCGGCGATCGCGCTCGCGGTCCTGACCTGGCAGGGCGCCGTCTTCGTGGCGGGCCTCGCGCTTCTCTGGGCCGCCGTCGCGCTCGGCGAGGCCGCGGGGCTCGCGGGAGCCACGGCGGCGCTCCTCGTCGCCGCCGGCGCCGCCCTGACCCTTCCGAGAGAGCCGATGCCCTTCGCCTTCGTCTCCTTCGGATGGTTCCAGCCCGTCCTCCTCGCCGGCGCGGCCGCGCCGCTCCTCGCGCTCTCGGCGTGGCGCGCGCCGTCGCCGCGCCGGCGCCTGCTCTGGGGACTCGGCGCCGCCGTCGCGCTCGCGGTCGCGCTGCCGAACGCGCGGCGCGTCCTCGAGGCCGTCTTCCGCGGCGGCTCGTACGTCTTCAAGGAGGGCGCGGGCGCGCGCGCGGACGACTTCGCCGACGGCGGGTTCCTCTCCTATCCCCCCGAGTTCCTGCGCCTCGTGGCCGAGTGCCAGCCGCTCGTCGTCGGCTGGCCCTCCTTCGTTCGCGCGGTGCGCGAGCTCTCGCCGGGCTTCGTCCTCGCTCCCTTCGCGGCCCTCGCCTGGCTCCGGCCGTGGGCGCGGCGCGCCTCGGCCTCGCGTCCCCGCGCGGCGAGTCGCGCCCTTCTCGCGCTCTTCGCGCTCGCCGTCTTCACGATGGCGCTCTTCCAGCAGCGCAACGTCTACTACCTCTCGATCTTCGCGGCCCTCGCGCTCGCCGAGGGCCTCGCGCGGATCGCGCCGCGCCGGGTGCCGCGCCGTCTTCGCGCGAGCCTGCCGCTCGTGGCCGCGGCGGGCCTCGTCGTCCTCCCGGGCGCGCCGTATCTCGCGCGAGCGGCGCGGTTCGCCGACGGCCCCGGCTACGACGTGCTCGACCTCTTCGCGCGCCTCAGGGCGCTCGATCCGCCGCCCGTGGAGCCGTCGCGCGTGCCGCCGCCGGCGCCGGGCGAGATCGCCGGCGTCATGCCGCCGTGGTCCGCCGGGCACTTCGTGACGGCGATCGCGGAGAGGCCCTCCGCCGCCGACCCCTTCGTCTACGGCTGGCGCCGCCAGTGCCGGCTCTTCACGGCGACGGACGACGCGGAAGCTCTCGCGATCCTCCGGGCGGCGAAGTGCCGCTACCTCGTGACGACCGACCTGACGCCGCTCCTGCCCTCCTACGCCGCCGCCGCAGGCCGGCCGCGGGGCCCGACGGCCTCGATGTTCGCGCGGCGTGTCCACGAGTCGGACGCGGAGCGTCCCGTCCCGTTCCTTCTCCGGGTCCTCGACTCGCGCACCGGCACGCTTCGCGCGGACGGGACCTTCCAGCCCCGCTTCCGCGTGTTCCGCGTCGAGTCCCCCTAGAATCCTCCCCGTGCCCGTCCTCGGAAAGCGCGTCGCCGTCGTGATGCCCGCCTACAACGCGGAGAAGACGCTGCACGCGGCCTTCCACGAGATTCCGAAGGAATGGGTGGACGACGTCGTCCTCGTGGACGACGCCTCCACAGACCGTACCGTCGAGGTCGCGCGCTCCATCCCCGGCGTCCACGTCGTCGTTCACGGGCGGAACACGGGCTACGGCGGCAACCAGAAGACCTGCTACGCGACGGCCCTCGAGCGCGGCGCGGACATCTGCGTCATGGTCCACCCCGACCACCAGTACGACGCGTCGGTCCTCCCCGAGCTCGTCCGCCCGATCGCGGAGGGGCTCGAGGACGCGATGTTCGGGAGCCGGATGCTCGGCGGCCGGCCGCTCGAGGGCGGCATGCCGAAGTGGAAGTACCTCGCGAACATCTTCCTGACCGCGGTCGAGAACGCGACCTTCTACCTCTATCTCACGGAGTACCACTCCGGCCTCCGCGCCTACTCGCGCCGCTACCTCGAGTCCGTGAACTTCGCGGCCTTCTCGGACGATTTCGTCTTCGACACGGAGATCATCGCGGCCGGCATCTGGAAGGGGATGCGCATCCGCGAGGTGCCGATCGTGACGCGCTACTTCGACGACGCCTCGCAGATCGACTTCCGCCGCTCGTGCGTGTACGGCCTGTCCATCCTCTGGGTCATGGCGCGGTACAAGATGCACAAGTGGGGCTGGCGGAAGGACCCGCTGTTTCAGTGAGCGCCCGCCGGATCGCGCCCTGGCCCGCGCCGGCCGCCGCCCTCCTCCTCGCCGTCGCCGCGCTCGCCGCGCACCGCGATCTCCTGACGGGCGCCTCGACGCCGGCCTACCGCGACCTCGCGACGACGCAGCGGCCGGCCCGGGCGCTCGCCGCCTCGCTCGGCGCCGCGAAGCTGAATCCGGCCGCGTCCTTCGGGCAGGCCTACTGGGGCAATCCGAACCTCGTCCTCGCGTACCCGTTCCCGGCGGCTCCGCGCGGGCTCGGGATCCACCTCCTCCTCCATCTCGGGATCGGGCTTCTCGGCGCCTACGTCTTTCTCTCCACGGAGGTCGGTGCCGCGGAGGCCGCGCTCGTCGGCGCGTTCGCGTGGGGGCTCTCGGGCTTCGTCCTCTCCTCGGTCGCCTTCCTGAACGCGACGACGACGCTCGCGTGGGCGCCCTGGCTGCTCTTCGCGGCGGCCCGGGCCCGCGCCGCGGAGAGCGCCCGCGCGCTCGTCAGGGCGGGCCTCGGCGCCGCCCTCGCCTCGGCGCTTCTCGTCCTCGGCGGCGAGCCCGCGCTCGCGGGCCTCGCGCTCCTCCTCGCGCTGGCCTTCGCGCTCCGCGGGCCGCGCGAGGAGCGCCTCCGCGGCGCCGGCGCGCTCCTCGGGGGCGGCCTCGCCGCCGCGCTCCTCGTGTCCCCGTGGCTCCTCGAGGTCTGGAAGGCCTCCGTCTTCGCGTCGCGGCGGGTGCGGGGCTTCTCGTGGCCCGAGTTCGCGGCCGTCGGGTTCCATCCGCTTCGCCTCCTCGAGACGCCGTTCCCGCAGATCTTCGGCGACCCCTCGCGGCTCGTCCGGGGAGCGTTCTGGGGATTCGCGGTCACGCAGGGCAACCCGCCCTACCACGCCTCGCTGTCCTTCGGCGTCGTTCCCCTCGCGCTCGCTCTCGTCTACACGGCTTCCGCGCGGCGCGCCGAGAGCCGCTTCTGGCTCTGGTCGGCCGCGATCGCGCTCGCGGCCTCGTTCACGCCGTGGCTGCCGGGAGCCCGCGCCCTCTACGAGGCCCTGCCCGCGCTCCACGTCCTTCGCTATCCCGTGAAGGCGCTCCTCGTCTTCACGATGGCCCTCGCCGTCCTCGCGGCGCGAGGCGCCGACCGCCTCCTCGTCGAGGGAGCGCTCCCCCGCTTCCGGTCCCGGGCCGCGCGCGTTCTCCTCGCTCTCGGGGGCCTGTTCGCTCTCGCGGGCCTCGCCGGGCGCCTCCTCCCGGGTCGCGTGGAGCGTCTCCTCGAGACACTGTGGGACCCGGCGTGGATCTCGCCGCCCGGGACCGTGCTCGCTCCCGTCGTCGCGCGCCTGCCCGCGCAGGCGGCGCTCGCGGGCGCGGGCTTCGCCGTACTCGGGATCCTCCTCGTTCGCGGAACGCGCGACGCCCGCGGGGCCGCACTCCTCCTCGCGGCGACGGCCGTCTCGCTCCTCGCCTTCGTGCCGGCCGTGATCCCGCGCGTCCCGTCCGCGCTCTACGCGGCTCCGTCGCCCCTCGTCGCGCGGGCGGCCGCGCTCGGGGGACGCGTCTACGAGCGTGCCGACAAGGACTTCGACGCCGTCAGGCGCGGCGCGCGGGGGCGCGTCGAGTCGGACGGCATCCTCGATCTCGCGACGGCCCAGGCGCGCCAGGGCTGGGCTCTCTCGGGCGCGCCGCACGGCCTCACCTACGCCTACGACCCGGACCCGGACGGCAGCTACACGATCCTGAACCGGTACGCCTCGGACGTCCTCCGGTCGCGGCCGTGGGCGGCCCGCCTGAAATGGCTGCGCGCCGCGGACGTGAGGGCCGTGATCGCGAGCGACGTGCCCCCGGAGACTCCCGGGCTCTCGCCTCTCGCCGTGGAGGCGGCGGCGGGAATTCCGGCGACGCTCTGGGGCGTCGAGAATCCGCTCCCCGGCGTGAGGCGCGCGGGGCGCGTCGTCGTCGCGGACTCGATCAACGAGACGGTCGCCGCGTTCGAGGACCCGCTCTTCGATCCGGCGACGGACGTCGTCGTGCACGCGAAGGACGCCGGCGTCGCGTCCGGCCCGCGCGACCCGTCGGCACTCGCGCGCGCCGTCGAAGAGGGTCCCGACCGCCTCGTCGTCGAGACGTCGGGCGAGCGGCCGGGAATCCTGCACGTCGACCGGAGCTTCACGCCGCGCGTCGCCGCGACCGTCGACGGGAGGCCGGCCACCGTGTACGCGGCCGACCTCCACCTCATCGGCGTTCCGGTGCCCGCCGGCCGCTCGCGCGTCGTCCTCGACCTCGCGCCGTGAGGAGCGCTGCCGGTGCGCGCGGCGTCACCAGCGGTGGTATGCCGGGTGGCCTTCCTTCACGGCGACGAACGTGCCGCGGCACGTGGCCGTGACCTTCCCGCCCGCCTCGACCGTGGCCTCGACGACGGCGCGGTCGTCCGTGGACTCGACGACCTTCGCGCGGAGGTGGAGGGCCTCGGCGATCGGCGTCGGACGTTTGAGGACGACGTGGAAATCCGCCGTCACCGTGGACGGGAACGTCCGGCGGCCGTTCTTCTGGTAGAGGTGCCACGCGGCGGTCCAGTTGCTGTGGCAGTCGAGGAGGGCACCGAGAATCCCGCCGTTCACGACGCCCTCGAACGCGAGGTGGTGCGGCTCGGCGCGGAACGTCGCGACGACCTCGTCGCCCTCGGGGAAGCTCCGGATCCTCAGGCCCTTCTCGTTCGCGGGCCCGCAGCCGAAGCAGCGCGTCTCGGGGCCGTACGTCTCCTGGAGGCTCTTCCCTTCCGTCATCGGCGGATCATGCCTGAGTCGCGACGGGCGTCGCACGGCCCGGGAGGGTCGTCCAGGCGAGGGCCTTGACCGGGATTTCTCTTTGCTCCCTCTCTGATCCTGCAGGCGCTGTTGCAGAGAGCAACGGCCTGCAAACTTCTTCGAAGGTAAGAAAGGCAACTCCGTCGCTCTTCCACCCTCCGAGCAATGCGGCGAACGGCGCGGCGAACGACGTCGCGCCCTCGATCTCGGTGTGGATCGAGTGAACGTGCAGGGGGCCCGGCGCCTCCGCGGGCTCCGCCCCCGCGCCGCTGGCCCCCCGCGCCGCGTCGCCCTCGCCCGCCGCTTCTTCCCCTCTCACACTCATTCGAAGAAATTCGCAGGCCCTGTCCCCCTGCGAGCCGCTGCCACGAAGCGGGAGGGCGAGCAGCTCGTCCAGCGTCGGCAAGGTCGACGGGATCTCGAGGACGCGGCTCGGCGCACCGTCCGCGCGGAGCGGGAAGAACGGCCCGCCGCCGCGCGTGTCGGACGCCGCGAGAATGCCGTGCGCCTCCTGCACCTCGACGGAGAGAGGCGTCGCCGTCCATCCGGGCGCGGCCTGGAACGCCGCGGGCGCGCCGAAGATCTCGAGGAAGCGCGCGTGCTCCTTCGCGACGACGGCCTCGATCTCCTCGCGGGACATCTCCGGCAGACGATCGTGCCAGTCGATGTGGTCCCACGCGTGGATCCCGACCGTATGCCCCGCCGTCCGCGCCTCGCGCATCCGCGCGACCGTTTCCTTGCGCCCGCCGATGTCGGGCGCCGGGAGGAGCGTCCCGTAGAGCATCGTCTTCAGACCGTACGACGCCGCGGGGCTCGCGGAGAGGACCTTCTTCACGAAGCCCCTGCGGAAGACGCGCTTGATCGCCTTGCCGCTCGTGTCGGGCCCGAGCGAGAAGAAGAACGTCGCCCTCACGTCCTCCTTCGCGAAGAGGTCGAGCAGGCGCGGCACGCCTTCGAGCGTGCCGCGGTACGTGTCGACGTCGACCTTGAGGGCGAGCCGGGGGCTCAGGTCACACTTCCGGGGGCTTCCTGCCCTTCAGATAGAAGTCGAGCGTCTTCTTCAGGCCCGTCGGGAAGTCGGTCTTCGGCGTCCACCCGAGGAGCTTCTTCGCCTTCGCGACGGACGGGACGCGCGTCGTGATGTCCTGGTAGCCCTCGCCGTAATACTGCTTCGACGAGACCTTCACGATTCTCGCCTTCCGCGCGGCGGTCGCGAACTTCGGGTAGGCCGCGACGGCGTCGATGAGCGTGTGCGCGAGCTGCTCGATCGAGAGGTTCGCGGACGGGTTTCCGAGGTTGAAGATCTGGCCGTCGGCCTTGCCCTTCGGGTTCTCGAGGATCGTCATGAGGCCGTCGATCCCGTCCTCGATGTACGTGAAGCAGCGGCGCTGGGCGCCGCCGTCGACGAGCTTCACGGGCACGCCGTAGAGGATGTTGTGGAGGAACTGCGTCAGGACGCGGCTCGACCCCTCCTTCGGCGCGTCGATGTTGTCGAGGTGGGGCCCGTACCAGTTGAACGGCCGGAAGAGCGTGTACTTCAGGCCCTGCGCCGTCCCCATCGCGGAGATGACGCGGTCGAGGAGCTGCTTGGACGCCGAGTAGATCCAGCGCGGCTTCGCGATGGGGCCGTAGACGAGCGGCGAGCGGTCCTCGTCGAACTCCCTGTCCGGACACATCCCGTAGACCTCGGACGTGGACGGGAAGACGACGCGCTTGCCGTACTTCCCCGCCATCTTGATGATCCTCAGGTTCTCCTCGAAGTCGAGCTCGAAGACGGAGAGCGGGTTCTTGACGTACGTCGCGGGCGTCGCGATCGCGACGAGCGGCAGGACGACGTCCGCCTTCTTGACGTGGTACTCGATCCACTCGCGGTTGATCGAGATGTCGCCCTCGAGGAAGCGGAAGCGCTTCTCGGAGAGGAACTCGTCGATCCGCTCGCTCCCGACGTCGAGGCCGAAGACCTCCCAGCCCGTCGTCGTCAGGATCCGCCGCGTGAGCGCGTTCCCGATGAATCCGTTGACACCGAGGATCAGGACTCGCATGCGCCTCCCTTGTCCCGGGCTCGACCCGGTCGAGTCTACCCGCGCGGGAAGATGCCCGACGGGCGCATGAGCCAGTCGCGGAAGCCGCCAGCGTCGAGGTCCATCCCGCCGTCGGGACGCGCGGACAGGATCTCCACGGTGCGGTCGTCTCCCGCGTACACGATCACCGAGCTCTCGGTCGGCTCGACCTTGCCGGGGAAGACGTCGTGGCCCGCGTACGGGGCGAGCCGCGTCTTCCAGACCGTGACGGTCTTGCCGAAGATGTCCGTGAACGCGCCGGGCCACGGCCTCGTGACGGCGCGGACGAGGTCGTGGATCTCCTTCGCGGGGGCCGTCCAGTCGATCTCGCCGTCCTCGGGCTTGCGGCCTCCGAAGTAGCTCCCCTTCGAGAGGTCGAGCGGCACGCGCGGCGCCGAGCCGGCCTTGAGCTTCGGGAGGGACCGCGCGAGGACCGTCACGGCGGCGTCGCCGACGCGGCGCGAGACGCCGAGGATGTCGTCCTCGGGACCGATCTTCACGCGCTCCTGGTCCACGAGGTCGCCCGCGTCCGGTTTGGCCGTCATGTAGTGGAGGGACGCGCCCGTCTCGGTCGCCCCCTTCAGGATCGCCCAGTTCACCGGCGACCGCCCGCGGAACGCCGGGAGGATCGACCCGTGCATGTTGAGCGCCCCGAGCCGCGGGATCTGGAGGGCGCTCTCCGGGATCATCTTCCGGAAGTAGAAGGAGAAGAGGAGGTCCGGCTGGACGGCGCGGATGCGCTCGACCTCGGCGGGGTCGTTCAGGTCGGCCACGATCCTCGGCTCGAGACCGCGCTTTTTCGCGAGGTCCGCGACGGACCCGAACCAGCGCTCCTCGCCGGGCGTGTCGGCGTGCGTGAACACGAGGCGCACGCTCTCGCCCTGGTCGAAGAGCCACTCGAGGCATTTGTAGCCGACGTCCGAGTACGCGCAGACGACGAGTCCGCCCATCCGTCAATCCCCCCAGACCTTGCGGATCAGGAAACGCGGGCGGCCCCGGACCTGCTGGTAGATGCGGCCCACGTACTCCCCGACGATGCCGATTCCCGCCATGAGCACGCCCATCACGACGAACGCGAGCGCGAAGAGGGTGAAGACGCCCTCGACCTCGGCGCCGACGACGAACCGGCGCACGAGGAGGAAGAGGCCGAAGCCGATCCCCGAGACGGCCGTGACGAACCCGAGCAGGCCGAAGACCTGCAGGGGCACGACGGAGAACCCGGTCATGAGATCGAAGTTCAGCCGCACGAGCTTGTAGAGAGAATACTTCGACTCGCCCGCCGTGCGCTCCGCGTGGGCCACGGGAATCTCGACGGGGCGCCGGGCGTACTGCTGCGCGAGGGCGGGGAGGAACGTCGCGGCCTCGTCGGAGGCCGACATGACGTCCACGACGTCGCGGTGGTAGCCGCGGAGCATGCAGCCGTAGTCGGCGAGCTTCATCCCCGTGATGAGGGCGGTCGTCCTGTTGACGAGCCTCGACGCCACCTTGCGAAACAAGGCGTCCCGGCGCTTCTGGCGGACCGTGCCGACGACGTCGTGCCCGGCGTCCATCGCCGCCACGACCTTCGGGATCTCCTCGGGAGGGTTCTGGAGGTCGGCGTCCAGCGTGATGACGTACTCGCCGTCCGTCGCCGTGAACCCCGCGAGGATCGCCATGTGCTGGCCCGCGTTCCTCACGAGCTCGACGACCTTCACGACACCCGGGTTGGCGGCCGCGGCGGCCTTGAGGATCTCGAGCGAGCGGTCGCGCGAGCCGTCGTCCGCGAAGACCGCCTCGGCGGGCCGGCCGAGGCCGGCGAGGACGGCGAGGAGCCGCGGGAGGAGCTCAGGGAGGTTCGCCTCCTCGTTGTAGACCGGAACGACGACGGAGACCTTCCGCGCGACCGTGACCCGCTCGGCGACGCCTCTCACGGATGCGGCTCCATCGGGTGGAAGCCGGGCGTCTTCGGCGGCGGCGCCTCCCCGTGCGCGAGCTCGGCGAGCCCGCCCCGGATCGCGGGCTGGTTCGGGTCGATCGCGAGCGAGCGCTCGAGGCCCTCGCGGGCGCGCGCGAGGTCGCCAAGGCACCAGGAGCTCAGCGCCGCGAGGTTCAGCGCCTCCGTGTCACGGGGGTTTCGGGCCGAGAGGTCCCGGAAGATCGCCTGTGCGCCCGCGCAGTCCTTCGCCTCGAAGAGGGCCTTGCCGAGCGAGGCGCGGTAGCGGACGTTGTCGGGATACGCCTCGACGGCCTTCCGCAGGAACCTCACGAGCTGGGCGTGCAGCTTCGGGTCCTTCTCTCCCCGCTGCCCGTAGGACGCGACGCGGCGGTAGACCGCGCCCTCGGGGTCGTGATACCCGTTGCGCACGGCGGAGAGGAGCGCGTCGTCCGACTCGTCGCGCCGGTCGAGCATCTGGAGCGCGATCGAGTAGTTGTAGAGCGCGGCGGGCGACGTCGGGTTGACCTCGAGCGCCTTCCGGTACCAGCCGAGGGCCTCCTCGGGCTTCCCGCGGGCCCTCAGGAACGTCGCGATGTTCTGGAAGGCTCCCGCGGTCTCCGTCCCCGCCCGGTCGGGGGGGCGCGCGTCCGTGGCGGCCGCCTCGGCGCCCGTGAGGTAGCCGAGAGAAATGAGCTTCTTCGTGAACTCCTCGCTCGCCTTCCGGTCGGCCTCGCTCGAGGCGCGGACGGCGAGCCGTTCGACCTTGAAGGTCTTCGTCCAGGAGACGGGCGGCGCCGCGGCCGGGAGGCGGCTCGCGGCGAGCCCCGTCACCGGCCGGCCCTCGAACGCCGGATCGGCCGGCAGGCCCAGCAGGCGGCAGAGCGTCGGCGTCACGTCGAAGATGTTCGCCTTCCCGCGCGCGGACGCGGCCGCGAAACCCGGCCCCGCCGCCGCGAGGATCCCGGGCGACTCGTGCCAGAGAAACGCCGTATCGAACTGGATGGACGAGGCGGAAGACGGCCGGCCGCCCGTCCACTTGAAGCCGTGGTCCGAGAGGAGGACGAGGTTCGCCCCGGCCTTTTCGGCCCTCTTCATGAACTCGCCGAGGATCCGGTCTTCCTCCTGGAAGTAGGCCGCGACGCCGCCCTCGTACTTCCTGAGGTCCTCCTCGGAGATGTTCGGGAGCCTCGGCGGGTAGTAGCGCGCGAGAAGGTGCCCGATCTCGTCCGTTCCCTCGAAGTAGACCATCAGGAGATCGGGCCTCTCCCGGTCGTAGAGGTCGAGCGCGGTCCGCGCGTAGACGCGCGTCGAGCCGAGGATCTTCTGGTAGCCCGTGATCGGGTCGCCGAGGTCCTTGTTCGCCGCGACCGCCGCGTCGAACTCGGCCCGCGTGACGCGCAGCGCGCGCGAGACCTCGTCGAAGCCGGGCGTCCCGTCGCGGCGGCCGACGAGGCGCACCCCGTCGGCGAGACCCTCGGGCCAGGTCAGCGCCGGCGATCCGCTCAGGACCTCGGCCGGGAAGAGGACGGGCGCGGCGCGGTCCGATACGAAAAAGCCGTTCACCTTCTCGGCGGGCCAGGTCGCCCACCAGCCCACGACGCCGACCTTCAGGCCCTTGTCGCTCGCGGCGTTCCAGAGGGCCGGCACCTTCCGCGACCAGCCCGAGATCGGGAGGCGCGCCCGCGTCTTCGGATCCAGCTCCTGGAAGTCCGCGATGCCGTGGTCCACGGGCGAGCGCCCGGTCGCGATCGTCGTCCAGATGAGCGGCGAGATCATCGGGTTGACCGTCTCGAGGTTCCACGTCCGCCCGCGCGCGACGAGAGCCGAGAGATTCGGCAGGAGCCCGCGCTGCATGAGCGGGTCGAGGAGCTTCCAGTCCGCCCCGTCCCATCCGACGACGAAAAGGGGCGCCGGGCGCGCCGTCTTCCCGCCCCGGGCGGGAGGTGCGGACGCCGCGGGGAAAAGCGCGAGAAGGAGAGACGCGGTCAGTGCGGCGGCGGGCGGACGCGGGGACGTCGACATTGAAAAATGGGGGCGCGAAGGCCTCGACCGCATGATACCGGTATCGAAAACGGGCACCTCACCGGCGGGGGGCGTCGCTGCGGCTCCGGAAAGCGGCGGCCTTCTGCTTCTCGCCGAGCGCCTCGAGCGTGCGGGCGGCCACGAGGTAGCTTCTCGGCGAGGGGTTCGCGCGGACCATTTCGGCGAGGAGCCTGTCGGGCTCGGATCGATCGCCCTTCATGAACCGGATCACGGCCAGGTTCGCGTACGGCTCGGAGTGGGCGGGAAACGCCCGGATCTCCGCCCGGAACGCCGCCTCCGCCTCGTCCATCCGATTCAGGCGGGCCAGCGCGTCGCCGCGAAGGAACTCGAGATCGTAGACGGACCCCAGGTGCTTGTCCCCGGCGACGGCCTGCGCGCGCTCGACCGCCTCGAGCGCCTCGGCGGCCTTGCCCTCGCGCAGCTTGACGCGGGCGAGAGCCAGGATCGCCGAGGGCTGGGGGTTGCGCGACGACGACGCCGCCGCCGCTTCGGCCTCGGCGGCCGCGAAGTTTCCCCGCGCCAGCGCGACGCTCGCGAGGAGCTCGTGCGCCCGGGAGGGGACCGCGGTCGCGGCGAGCCGCGCGAGCCGCTCGGCCTCGTCGAGGTTCTGGCGCCTCAGCTCGACGGACGCGAGCTCGAGGGAAATGTCCGGCAGAAAGGCCGGCATGCGGGCGAGGGCCTGCCGGTACGCGGCCGCGGCCTCGTCGTCCCTGCCGGCTTCGGACAACAGCTCGGCGAGCTTGACCCACGCGTCGAACATCCCCGGGTTCTCACGGACGCTGGCGCGCAGCACGTCGATGGCCTCGGCGACGCGTCCCTCCGCGCCGAGGCGCCACGCCTCCTCCATTCGCCGGAGGGCCGGGAGGTTGTCCGCGGGATTCGGAAGATCCGCGCTCCGGCCGCCGTCCCGCAGCGTCCCGAGATAGCCGAGCGAGGTCAGGCGGCGCCGGGTCTCCTCGTCCACGGACTCGGGCTTCTCGTTCCCTTTCGGGAAACGCTGCAGCTCTCTCGCGAGACGGACGACGGTGTCGGGATCGCTCTTGGCGAGGTCGTTCAGCTCGTGCGGATCCCGGACCATGTCGTACAGCTCGGGACGAGGGCCGTGGATGTACTGATACCGGTCGTCCAGGACGCTCCGAAGGTCGCTCCAGCCGAGCTGGAGACGCGGAAAGAGCGTCTCGCCGTAAATCGGGCGCGCAGCGGCGCCCGGCGCGGAGACCTCGAAGAGCGACTTTCCGCTGACCTCCTTCGGCGTCGGAAGGCCGAGCGCCTCCGTGACGGTCGGGAAGATGTCGGAGAGCTGGACCGGGGACGTCGCGCGCCGTCCTCCGCCGGAGCCGCCCGGAAGCTTGACGAGGAGCGGGACCTTGATCGCCTCGCGATACAGGAAGATCGAGTGCTGCTCCTCGCCGTGCTCGCCGAGACCCTCGCCGTGATCGGCGGTCACGATCACGATCGCCCGGTCGTACACCCCGAGCTTCTTCAGGTCGTCGAGGAACGCACCCACGATCGCGTCGGCGGTCGCGACCTCGGCGTCGTACGTGACTCCGTACCGGCTCCGGAACGGCTCCGGGGGGGCGTACGGGAGGTGCGGTTCGTAGATGTGGAAGAGGAAGAAGAACGGCTTCCGGACGTGCTCGCCGATCCACGCCTCGGCGAACGCCGCCGTCTCGTCGCCGGGGCGGCGGTAGTGGACCGCCTGGATCCCGGGAACCGTGCCGAACGAGTCCTCGTAGAAGTCGAAGAGCGGCCCCAGGCCGGCCTCGGAGCGCAGGACGTAGGACGAGACGGCGGCGCCGGTCGCGTAGCCGTGCTGCTCGAGCAGGCGGGGAAGGCTCGCGTGGGCCGCGCCGTCGAACGCGAACCCGATGTTGTTCCGGACCCCGTGCTCGGGCGGGAGCAGGCCCGTCAGCATCGTCGTGTGCGAAGGGAGCGTCATGGGGCAGGGCGAGTAGGCGTTCTCGAAGAGCCACGCGTCCTTCGCGAAGAGGTCCAGCGATGGGGTCGCGATCTTCGTGTACCCGTACAGCGGAAGGCGGTCGGCGCGCAGGGTGTCGATCGAGATCAGGACGACCGGCGCGCCGGGGAACACGGAACGGGCGGGCTTGCGCGAGCACGCGCCGAGGCAGGCCGCGGCGAGCGCCAACGCGGCCGCACGGACGCCCCGTGACGTCCTCACGGGCTCAGCCCCGGGTACCTTCGGGCGCCTTCGGACCGGTAGCGCGCGGCGCCTTCGGCGTCGCCGAGGGCCGTGAGGGCCCGGACGGCCGCCGCGTAGGCTTCGGGGGACCCGCCGAGCCGCACCATCTCGTCGATTGTCCTCTTCGCCTCGGGGATCTCGTTCTGCGCGGCGTGCGTCATCGCGAGGGCCTGCCAGGCGTTCACGTACCAGGGAAACCGCCGGACCTCCTCGGCGTACTCCGCCTCCGCGTCGCCCAGACGGTTCATGCGCGCCAGGATGCTCCCGCGAAGGAAGTGAAACCCGGCGAGATCGGCGAGCCCCTCCTCTCCCGCGAGAGTCCTGATCTGGTCCGTGATCTCGAGCGCTTTCGTGAAGTTCCCGCGGCGGGCTTCGACGTCGGCGAGGACGAGCCAGGAACGCTTTCGCGTCTTCTTCGTCTCGATCGACTTCTTCGCCTCGGCCTCGGCGCGGACGAGGTCGTTCTTCGCGAGATAGGCACGGGCCCCGATCTCGTGGCCGCCCGTGTCTCCGCGCGCGACGGCGAGCTCCGACAGCTCGAGCGCCTCGTCGAGCCGGCCGATCTGCATGCAGACGTTCGCCGCGGAAAGGAGGTAGTTCGTCTGGCCCGCGGGCGACAGCTCCACCATCCTGTGGATCGCGGCGAGAGCCTCCTTCGGCTTCCCGATCTGGACGAGCCCCCGCGCGTACGCTTCCCAGGCGTCGACGATCCGCGGGTTCCGCGCGAGGAGCCTCTCGAGGACCGCGGTGCTCTCGCGGAACCGCCCCGCCTGGGACAGCCCCAGTCCCTCCTTGAAGAGCTGCAGCGTCGCGATCTCGTCCTTCGGGTCCGGCGCCGGCCCGTTCGCCGGCGCGGACGCCATCGAGAGGTATCCGAGCGACGCGAGCTTCTTCGCGAGCTCCGGGTCGACGGGCTCGGGCGCCTTGAACGCCGTCTTTCTCTTCTCGATTTCGGCCTTCATCGACCGGAGCGGGTCGAGCCTCTGGTCCGCGAGGTTGCTCCTCTCGCCCGGGTCCTTCTGGAGGTCGTACAGCTCGGGCCGAGGGGCCTCGATGAACTGCCAGCGCTCGTCGACGAGCGACCGGAGCTCGCTCCAGCCGAAGCGGATCCTCGGGAAGAAGGTCTCGGCGAGGATGCGGCGCTCCGGAGGCCTCGCCCCGTACGCGAGGTCGACGAGGGACACCGTCCCCGGCGGCGGCTGGAACCCCGGGATCGAGAGGGTCTTCACGACGGTCGTCAGGACGTCGGTGATCTGGACCGGAGCCGGCACGCTCGATCCCGCCAGGGCCGGTCTCTCCTCGCCGCTTCCCTTCGGGAGCTTCACGAGGAGCGGGACCTGGAGGGCCTCGCGATACAGGAAGACGCCGTGCTCGTCCTCGCCGTGGTCCCCGAGACCTTCGCCGTGATCCGAGAGAAACACGATCAACGAGCGGTCGTAGAGACCCTTCTTCTTCAGGCGCTCGAGAAACGTCCCCACGATCGCGTCGGCGGTGGCCACGGCTCCGTCGTAGGGACTCTGGAAGCGGCTGCGGAACGGCTCTCGGGGTTCGTAAGGGGCGTGTGGCTCGTACAGATGGAGGAAGCCGAACACCCGGTCCTGCTTCACGCCGTCCAGCCAGCGCGAGAGGAGGCCGGCCGTCTCGTCTCCCGCCCTTCGCACGTATCCGGGCGGCTGTCCGGGCGACGAAGGCTCGACGGCGTCGTCGTAGAAGTCGAAGCCGCGCGAGATCCCGCTCGTGCCGGCGAGGACGATCGCGGACACGGCGGCCCCCGTGGCGTAGCCCTGCTTCTTCAGGAGCTCGGCGAGCGTCGGAAGGGACGGATCGAGACGATAGCCGCCGTTGTCGAGAACGCCGTGGACGGCCGGGAGCGTTCCGGTCATGAGCGACGCATGCGACGGCAGCGTGAGCGGGACGTGGCTGTATGCCCTTTCGAAGAGGATGGCGTCCTGCCGGAGGGCCGAGAGAGCCGGCGTCTCGACTCCGGAGTAGCCGTAGAACGGCAGGTGATCCGAGCGGAGCGTGTCGACGACGATGAGAAAGACCGGGGCGCCCGGATGGGCCGGGGCGGCCCCGCCGGCCCCGGGCCCCTTCCGGGCGCACGACGCGCCGAGGAGACAGAGGAGAAGCCCGAGTCGGAGCGACGGGCGCCTCGTCATCACCGCCGTAACTCCGCTTCTTCGCGCGCGAGGCGCTGATCTTCGGGATAGAGCCGCCGCGCCTCCGCGAGCACGGACCGCGCGCGCGAGGCCCTCCCGAAGGAGGCCAGGCTCCGGACGGCCATGAGGTAGGAGTAGGGACCCGGCGCGGCGCGAAGCATCGCGTCGATCCGCCGGGAGGCCTCGCCCGTGTCCCCGCGCGAGGCCGCGATGATGGCGAAACCGGTGAGCGCCTCGACGCTCCGTGGAAAAACCTCGAGCTCCTTGCGGTACTCCGCTTCCGCGAGATCGAGCTTGTCCTGCCGCCCGTAGATCTCGGCCTTCGTGATGTGGAGGCCGGGAGGAGGGCTCGCGGCGCCGGCGATCTTCGAGGCCTCGTCCACCTTCCCGAGAGCCTCCGTGAAATTCCCCTCGCGCATCGCGATCCGGGCCAGGACGAGGAGCGCGCCCGGGGAGGTCCCGGGACGGGAGAGACACAGCTCGGCCCACCGCCTTGCGCCCGCCACGTCGTTTTCCGACAGGTGGATGCGTGCCAGGATCTCGCCCGCCTGGGCGTCCCCCATCTCCCAGGCCACCTCCGCGTGCTTCTCGGCCTCGTCGATCCGGCCGGCCCGGAGCGCCAGGTTCGCGACGTCCACGATGTAGTTCGTGCGTCCCGGAGAGGAGAGCGAAGCGGTCCTCTTCAACGCGGCAAGAGCCTCGTCCATCCGACCCTCGCGTTCCAGCGCGGCGGAGAGGATCTCCCACCCGTCGATCAGTCGGGGATTCGTCTTCAGGAGGCCGAGCAGGATCGGGACGGCCTCCGCGCTCCTGCCCGCGTCCTGAAGCTCGGCGGCCCGCTGCAGCTCGACGAGGCTGCCGATGGCCTCCTTCGGGTCCGGCAGGGGTCCGCCCGTCTCGGAGGCCGAGCCCGTGAGGTAGCCGAGGGACCTGAGCTTCTTCGCCTGCTCGGGGTCGATCGCCGACGGAGCCCGGAGCGCCGTGCGCCGCCTCTCCGTCTCGGCGACCATCGAGCGGAGCTCGGGGGGCTTTTTGGAGGCCAGGTTCTCCTTCTCCGCGGGATCGGAGACGAGGTCGTAGAGCTCGGGCGTGGGCGCCTCGATGTATTGACGGCGGTCGGAGATGAGGGAGCGCAGCTCGCTCCAGCCGAGCCGGATGCGCGGACTGTAGTTCTCCGCGAAGATCCGCCTCTCGGGCGCGGGACCTCCCGCGGCGAGATCGACGAGGGACGTCGTGCCGGGCCGTTCGGGGAAACCCGGGACGCCCAGCGCCTCGCCGATCGTCGGGAAGACGTCGGAGATCTGCACCGGAGTCCGGACGGTCGCGCCGGCGAGGACGCCTCCCGGGAGCTTGACGACGAGCGGGACCTGGAGGGACTCGCGATAGAGGAAGATGCCGTGCTGCATCTCGCCGTGGTCCCCGAGGCCTTCTCCGTGGTCGGAGAGGAAGACGATCAGCGCCTTGTCGTAGAGGCCGGTCTTCCGGAGCTCGCCGAGGAACCCGCCCACGATCGCGTCGGAATAGGCGACCGCCGCGTCGTAAGGGCTGGACGTGCGCGAAAGGTAGGGCTCGGGAGCCGCGCAAGGGGCGTGCGGCTCGTAGATGTGAAGGAACGCGAAGAGGGGGCCGGGGGCCGCGTCGCGGATCCAGCCGAGGAGGACGTCCGCGGTCTTTTCGCCGGGGCGCCGCAGGAATTCCAGCATGCCCGTCCGCGGCCTCGACTCCACCTTGTCGTCCCAGAAGTCGAAGCCCCGTGCGACCCCGCTCTGCGCGTTCAGGACCACCGCGGAGACGGCCCCGCCCGTCGCGTACCCGGCCTTCTTCAGCAGCTCGGCCAGGGTCGGAAGGGCCGGATCGAGGCGATAGCCCGAATTGTCGAGCACGCCGTGCGCTCCCGGCTCGAGCCCCGTGAACAGGGAGACGTGGGACGGGAGGGTGAGAGGAATGTGGGAATAGGCGCTCTCGAAAAGGACGCCGTCGCTCCGGAGCCGGTCGAGGGCGGGAGTCGCGAGCTTCCCGTATCCGTACATCGGAAGCCGGTCCGAGCGGAGCGTGTCGACCGAGATCAGGACGAACGGAGCCCTCTCGAAGCGGAGCCCCGCGCGGGTCCGGTTCGTCCTCCCGCACGACGAGGAGGCGGCCAGCACGAGAGCCACGCCGAGAAGCGCCGCGAAGCGGGCCGGAGCCACACGCATCCCGGCCCGGAGGATAGCGTCCCCCACGCTCGGGAAAAAAAATGCCCTGGCCCGAAGGCCAGGGCATGAAGAAAATCCCTGAGGGAGAGCTCTAGAAACGGGCTCCGAAGGTCAGGAGCCACTGCCTCGGAATCTGGAACGAAGGCTGCGTGCTGGAGCCGGAAACCGGCGCGCCGAACAGCGGGCCCTTCTTCCAGTTCGCGCCCATCGCCGCGCACTGGGCTGCCGTGTCGGCCTGCGGGCACTCGATCGGCGCCGTCGTGAAGGGGTTGAAGCGCACGAGGCCGTTGGCGTTGGGCGTCGTGCCGCTGCCCACGAGGACGGACGTGTTGATGGCGCCCGTGTTGTTGATGAACGTCACGCCCTGGTTGTTGAGGAGGTTGAAGATCTGCGGCATGAGGAAGAGCTCGACCGGCCCGATCTTCCCGGCGATGTTGAGGGAGACGTCGGTCCGGGCGATCGTGTTGGTCCGATACGCGTCGCGCGACGTGAAGTAGTACGTCACGGTCGCCGGGGGGTTCAGGTAGCAGTTCGTCTGGGTCGGCGAGGTGCACGCCAGGTTGGCGGGAACGTAGGAGTGGGAGTTGATGGACCCGGCCGCGCCGTACGGCGTGCCCGTGTTCCAGGACTGGAGGATTCCCGGCGTGAGGGTGGCCGGGCCGAACCGGAAGTCATAGCTCCCGTAGATGTTGATGCGATGCCTCTGGTCCTGGGAGAGGTCGCCGACCGGCGTGTTCCAGGAAGCCTGCACGTACTCGGGGTAGTTGAGTCCCTGGAACGTCAGCGGGCCGCTGCCGGAGTTCTCGCCGACGAAGTTGCCGTACGTGTGCGACCACGTCCAGTTCGCTCCGACGTTCAGCGGACCGGTCCGGTACGCAAGGGAGGTGTTCAACGCGATGTACTTGCGCGTCGGGACGTTCGAGTTGACGTAGAGCCCGAGGTCGTACTCGTTCCCGAGGGCGTCGGAGACGTGCCCCGTGCTCAGGTTGCGGTTGAGGGCGTAGAAGTCGGCGAACGTCCGGTAGATCCCGTCCATGCGGTACGTGAAGCCGGATCCGACGTTGCCGCCGACTCCGACCGAGTACTCGTCCGCGTTGGGCGACTTCAGGGGGCTCACGATGATCTGGTTCACGCCCGGGAGGTTGATGACGTCAGCCCCGACGTTCGGGAACTGGTTCAGCCCCGTGACGCCGAGGGCCCCGTACATCATCTGCAGGACCTGGGCCGTCGGGGTGCACGCGGGCGGGCAGGCGGCATTGATCGGCGCGCCCGTCCAATAGTAGTAGTAGCTGGCCGGCGAGCCGGCCGACGTGGCGCCGCTGCCCGCGATCCCCTCCTGGATCTGGCCGACGTAGCGGGCGTAGCTGCCCGACACGCGGAACGTTCCGTCGCCCTTCGGGTCGAAGGACGCGGAGAGCCGGGGGCTGAACTGGCTGTCGTCCGCGACGAGGTGGCCGGCGGCGTCGAGGGCGTGGTTCTTGTCCCAGCGGACGCCGAGGTTGAAGGAGATGTTGTTCGTGAGCTTCCAGACGTCGTTCACGAAAACCGACTGCGTCTGGAGATTGCTGCCCTGGCTCAGCGCGGGGATCGGAGCGTAGAGCAGGTACGAGTTCGCGTCGATGACGGGGTAGAGGTTCCCGTTGACCTGCTTGACTCCGGTCGCGTAGAGCAGCCAGCTGCTGCCGGACTGGTAGTTGTTCGACATCCGCTTCGACTCGAAGTTCTGGTAGCCGAAGGAGATGTTCATCGTGCCGATGCCCTGCGACGAGAGGAAGTAGGTTCCCTTGCCCGCGATGTCCTGGTTGTCGCGGCTCTCGGGGCTGCAGACGCCGCAGAAGATCGGCGAGAAGAACTGGCCGTAGCCGTTCGTGATGGAGAGGCCGGCGGTGCCGCCGACGAGCGACGTGTCGGTCCCGCCCGAGTTGATGAACGTGAAGGTCTTCTTCGAGTACGAACCCTCGAGGAAGAAGTCGCTCGTGATGACGCCGTTGTACTGGAACGTCAGGAGGTCCGAGGGAGTCTGACGGTTGTACGAGACGTTCGTGTCGAGCACGGGGAGCGTCGTGAAGTAGTAGTTGTCCGCGTGCGTCGTCGTCCAGGTGTAGTCCCCCGTGAGGGTCTGGTTGGGGAACGGCGTGATCGTCAGCTTGCCCTCGTAGCGGTCGTTCAGGTTCCGCTGCGGGATCGACTGCGTGGGCCCGCCGGGCGTGATCGCGGCCGTGGAGGACGAGGTCTTCTGGTCGTTGTAGCGGACGGCGCCGAAGAACCAGATCGTGTCCTTCCAGATCGGCCCGCCGAGCGTGCCCTCGTACGTGGGAATCCACTTGTCGGTGTAGGTCGTGGGGATCGGGGTCTGCGCCTTCGTGTCGTCGTTGTTCTCGGTCATCCGGAAGGAGCCGTGGAACGAGTTGCCGCCGCTCTTCGTGACGGCGTTGATGACGCCTCCCGTGAAGCGGCCGTACTCCGCCGAGACGGCCGACACCATCGACGACGTCTCCTGGATCGCGTCCTCGATGAAGAGGTTCGTCGGCGTGCCGCGGATGTTGTCCTGGATGTTGACGCCGTTGACGTTGAAGACGCTGTCAAACGACATCGCGCCGCCGACCGTGAAGGCCCCGTTCGGCCCGTTCTGGTTCACGCCCGGGGTGATCGCGACGGACGAGAGGATGGTCCGCGCGACCGGGAGCTTGTCGAGAGTGTCCGCGGAGTACGTCGTGGTCGCCGCCGCCGTCTGGGAGACGGTCTCGCTCTGCGCCGCGACGACGACGGTGCTCTGGACGCCCGCCATGGCGAGCTTCACGTTCACGCTGACGTCCTGGCCGGACGAGACCTTGGTCGTTCTCGTCGCGGTCTGGAAACTGGAGAGGACCATCTTGACCGTGTAGTCGCCCGGGGGAAGCAACGGGAAGACGTAGTCCCCGTTGACGTTCGTCACGGTCGTGCGGGTGCCCTGGAGCACCGGGGACGTGGCCGTGACGGAAACACCCGGCAGAGGGGCGCCGCCTTCGTCGCTCACGTTGCCTTTCAGCGTTCCGGTCGGGATCTGCGAGAAGGCCGGAGTCGCCGTCAGACCGACGACGGCGATTGCGAGCACCATGAGGGCGCTCAGCCATCGAGATCTCATCTGTGTCTACCTCCTGATGTGAAGAGAATCGAAAGAACTTCGGTCGCGATTTCCCGTAAACAAGGCTGGAAGGAAGCTGTCTGGGATTCCTCCTTTCCTTTGTGTCGTCTGAATCGCATCGGAATCCTGTTCGTCGTCACTCTCGATACTTTCGATCGAACTTTCCAAACGCCGCGCGCCCGGCGTCTCCACGCCGGAGGCACGGTCCTGTGACCAAACCCACTCATCCGGGTGCAAAGCCGCTGCCGTCAAGGGACTGAAGCGTACTCAATCTAAGCCTTTGCAGTCAAAGGGGACGATCTGATCCCCGCGAAAACAGGGTCGGGGCAGATCCAATTATCTGGATTCTGATTCCGTTATCCGGTTCGTGAGGGCCACGTGCTTGCCGTTGTTCTCGCGGCCCAGGACGCCCGCAGGTGTCGTCGAAAGAGGGGGTTTCGCGAACCCCGCGAGGGCATCGCGATGGACCATCACGACGACTCTCCGGGGGCCGTTCCAGAGCGCCGCGAAGTCCGCGTCCGACGGAAAAAGCGCCTCCGTGCCCGCGTGCAACCGCCCGAAGTCGAGCTCGCTCCAGCCGAGGTCCGAGACGGGCGTGAGCCGCCCCGCGTAGAAAGGCAGCACCTCGAGGTAGTGCCCGCGCTGGAGGAGGAGCGCGTCCGGAGTCAGCGCCGCGAGAGCCGGACGGACGACGGGCCACGGCGTCACCCATCGTGCGGCGCCCGGGAGGACCGCGAGGAGACATGCGGTGAAGAGGAGCCAGGGCGCGGCGACGAGCGGCGCCGCGTCCCACTGCGCCGTGAGGCGCGGCGAGACGTTCAGGACGAACCCGCCGAAGAGCGCGAGGAGCGCGCACGCTCCGGCCCCGGTCGCGCCGAAACGCGCGAGATAACCCGATCCGAACCCGTACGCGAGGCCCGCGCAGAGAAGCGCGCCGAAGAGAATTCCCGTCGCCGTCCGCGCGCCCCGGAAGGTCGCGCCGCGCAAGCGGGCGCGCTCGATCCCGAGCCCGAGGAGGACGGCGAGCGCCGGCCAGATCGGAAGGACGTACGGGATGAGCTTCGAGCGCGAGATCGAGAAGAACGCGAAGACGAGGGCCGAGAACGTCCAGAGGAAGGCCTCGCTCGCGCGCGCCTTCCACGCGGCCCGCGAGACGCCCGGCCACGTCTCCTTCCCGTAGACGAGGAACGCCGTCCACGGCAGGAATCCCGCGAGGAGCACGGGCACGAAGTAGACGACGGGCCCCTCGCGGTGGTGCTCGGTCGTCGCGAACCGCTCGAAGTGCTCGTGGACGAAGTAGAACTGCAGGAAGTCCGGGTGCCGCCGGGCCATCGCGACGTGCCACGGGACGGCGAGCGCGAGGAAGACGACGATCGGCCCCGGCGAGAAGACGCGGGCGAGCGTCCGCCACCGGCCGGTGAGGAGTGTCCAGAAGACGATCGCGCCGCCCGGAAGGACGACGCCGATGAGCCCCTTGAGAAGGACCGCGGCGGCGCACGCGACGTGGAGCCCGTAGAGCGCGCGGCGCGCGCGCGGGACGTCGCCCTCCGCGTCGCCCTCGGCGAACGCGGCGAACGCGAACGCGGCGCCGGACAGCGCGAGAGACACCATGGGATCGATGATCGCGAGGCGCGCGAGCGCGACGACGAGGAGCGAGCTGGCGAGGACGAGGCCCGCGAGGAGGCCCGTCCGCGCCCCGTACCGCCGGCGCGCGAACGCGGCCGCGAGGAGCACCATGCCCGCCGCCGACAGCTTGCCCGGAAGGCGCACGGCGAGCTCGGTCGGCCCGAGAAGCGCCATCGACGCCGCGACCGACCAGTAGTAGAGCGGCGGCTTCTCGAAGTAGAGGACGCCGTCGAGCCGCGGCGTCAGGAAGTCGCCCGAGGCGAGCATCTCGCGCGGGATCTCGCCGTAGCGGCCCTCGTCGGGCTCGAAGAGAGGCACACGCCCCGGCTCGAGAACGAGCAGAAACGTCGCGAGGAGGAGGAGGACGAGGAGCATCCTCTCCCCCGCGCCCTCGGGAAGCCGCGGCGTCATCTCGATCTCTTCGCCAGCGAAAGCGGCCCGTCGAAGCTCCAGCGCCGCGCAGGCCGGTAGACGCCGGCGCTGCGGTCCGGCGCGTCGACCTGGAAGCGGCACGCGCCGCGCCAGTAGTCGTACGGCGCCTCGCGCCGCGAGTGGACGGCGACGTCGACGAGGTAGGTCCCCGTCCCGAGATCGAGGGAGGGCAGCGTGACGCGCGCGACGGCGGGGCCGCCGAGGCGCTCGGGCAGGAAGCCGTCGATCTCCGTGTTCGTCCCGTGCACGCAGACGTCCTCGGGCGTGAAGACGCCGACGCCGAAGACGAAGTCCGTGATCGGCGCGCGCGGAGCGACGGCGATCTCGATCGTCACGCTTTCGCCGGAGCGGAACGCGTATCGCTCGGCGCCGGCGGCGTCGAGCATCCGGCAGCCGGTGATCTCGACGGCGCGCGATCCCCAGCGGCGGGGCTCTTCGGCGGGAGGAAGAGATTCCTTCTGTTCCGGAGGTGCGGGCCCGGACGGAGTCGTCGCCTGTCGCACGCTCTCCAGACGCTCTGGTGGTTTTTCTTCGAAGGGTGAGTGGGGCTGCGGCGCACCCGCCGCCGGCGCGGCGCCGGCAGTCTCCCCGCCCTTTTCACCTTCTGAGAAAAGCGCCGAATCCCGATGCTCCGCAGGCTGCCCCGCGCGAAGCGCGTCCCCCCCCGCGGCGCGAAGCGCCGCCTGATTCTCGCCCTGGGCGCGCGCGAGGCGCGCGCCCTCTTCGTCCGCGACGTCCATGCGGTAACGCGCGAGCGTCTCGCGCGGGTCGCCGAGCGCCTCGACGCGCCCGTGCTCGAGGTAGAGCACGCGGTCGCAGAGCTCCTCGACGAGCGACAGGGAATGCGAGACGAAGAAGATCGTCTTGCCACGGCGCGAGAAGTCCGCGATCGTGTCGAGGCAGCGGTGCGCGAAGGACTCGTCGCCCACGGCGAGGACCTCGTCCACGACGAGGACGTCGGGGTCCACGTGCACGGCCACCGCGAACCCGAGCCGCACGTACATCCCCGACGAGTACGTCTTCACGGGCTCCTCGATGAAGTCCTCGAGGCCGGAGTACGCGACGATCTCCGGGAGCTTCCTCTCGATCTCGCGGCGCGACAGGCCGAGCATGACGCCGTTGATCACGACGTTCTCGCGGCCCGAGATCTCCGGGTGGAAGCCCGCGCCGAGCTCGATGAGCGCCGAGACCTTGCCCGTGACGGCGAGGGTGCCGGCCGTCGGCTTGAAGAGGCCCGCGACGAGCTTCAGGAGCGTGGACTTGCCGCAGCCGTTCGGGCCGACGACGCCGAACGTCTCGCCCCGCGCGACCGTGAACGACACGTTCGAGAGCGCCGCGACGGACTCGGACGGAGAGAGAGCGGCCGACAGCCCGCGCCCGAGGAGGGCGGACTTGAGCGTCCCGAACGCGCGCGTGCGGCCCCACTTCCGGTAGGACTTCGAGAGGCCCGCGGCGACGACGGCCGGCGCCGCGCTCACACGGCCTCCGGAAACGAGTCGCGCAGCCGGTCGAAGAGCGCGTACCCGAGGAGGAACGCGGCCAGAGAGACGAGGACGAGGACGCCCCAGCGCTCCGGCGCGACCCAGGCGCCGCGGAAGAACGCGTCGCGCCAGGCCTCGAAGAACGGGGTCGCGGGGTTCCAGAGGAGCGCGGCGCGCAGCCGCGCCGCCCGAATGTCCGGGAGGGCGTAGAGGATCGGCGTCGCGAAGAACCAGAGCGTCAGGCCCGTCGCGAGGATGTCCTTCACGTCGCGGAAGTGCACCGTGAGCGCCGCGAGGAAGAGGCCGAGGCCCGCGACGAAGACGCCCTCGAGGAGGAAGAGCGGGACGGCCTGTACGAGCGGCCACCCGAGCGGCACGGGGGGCCCGAGCGCGCCGGCCGCGCCCAGCGCGAGGCCCGCCGCGAGGACGGGAAGCGCGAGGACGAAGTGGACGGCCTGCGCCGCGACGGCGACGAGCGGGAGGACCTCGGCCGGGAAGAGGATCTTGCGGAGGAGCGCGCCGTGCGTCGTGAGGGACGACGCCGCGTCCGTGAGGCCTCCGGCGAGCCAGTTCCACGGGAGAAGGCCCGTGAAGAGGAAGAGCGCGTAGGGGCTCGTCGACGGGCTTCGCCCCGGGAAGATGAACGCGAAGACGATCGTGTAGACGGCGAGCATGAGGAGCGGGTTCAGGAGCGACCAGAAGAAGCCGAGGACGCTCCCACGGTAGCGCGCCTTGAGCTCGCGCGAGACGAGGACGAAGCCGAGCGCGCGGTGTCGCCAGAGGCCCGCGAGGTTGTTCAGCACGCGTCGTACATCCCGGAGGGCCCATGATACGTAGGATGGGCGCCGTGGGAGCCCGCGTCGCCGTCGAGTCCGTCTCCAAGTCCTACGACCCGGGGCCCGGCTCGGCGCCCGTCGAGGCGCTCGCGGACGTGTCGCTTTCCCTCGAAGCCGGAACGTTCGCCGCGCTCCTCGGCCCGTCCGGCTGCGGAAAGTCCACGCTTCTCAACCTCCTCGGCGCGCTCGACCGGCCGACGCGGGGCCGGGTTCTCGTGGACGGGCGCGACCTCGCCGCTTTCTCCGAGGACGAGCGCGACACCTACCGTCGGCGGACGGCGGCGACGGTGTTCCAGTTCTTCAACCTCCTGCCCACGATGAACGCCCTCGAGAACGTCGCGCTCCCGCTCCTCCTGGACGGCGTCGCTCCGGCCGAGGCGGACGCGCGCGCCGCCGACCTTCTCGCCGAGGTGTCGCTCTCGGGCCGGGAGCGCGCGTACCCGTACGAGCTCTCGGGCGGGCAGATGCAGCGGGTCGCGGTCGCCCGCGCGCTCGCGAACCGCCCGTCCCTCCTCCTCGCGGACGAGCCGACGGGCAACCTCGACTCGAAGACCGGCACGCAGGTCCTCGACCTCCTTTCGGGGCTCGTCTCCGCGAAGGGGATCACGGTCGTCATGGCGACGCACTCGCCGGACGCCGCCGGGCGCGCCTCGCGCGTCCTCGACCTCCTCGACGGGCGGCTCGTCCCGTGATCCGCCACCTGCTTCCGCCGCTCGTGCTCCGGCCGCTCGCGAAGGACCGCCTCCGCTTCGCGCTCACGGTTTCCGGCATCGCGGTCGGCGTCGCGACGATGGCGGCGATCCGCCTCGCGAACGCCTCGGTCCTCTCGTCGTTCTCCGACACGGTCGACTTCGTCGCCGGCAAGGCCTCGATCACGATCCTGGCGGACGGCCCCGGGGTCCCGGAGGCGACGCTCGAGCGCCTCGCGTGGCTCCGGAGGATCGGGGCGACGCTCGCGCCCGCGATCACGGAGACCGCGGCGGCGGGAGCGAAGAACGGCGAGGTCGTGGACGTCCTCGGCATCGACCCGATCGCGGACCCGGGGGCGAGGGAATACGGATTTGCTCCCTCTCGGGACGACTCGCGGGAACACGCGCGCTACAGCGGGGCACACCCACCGCGGTCTTTCTTAGAAGGTGAAAAGGGGGAGGGGCGCGTCGGGACGGCCGCGTCTGGCGATGACGCCGCCCCGCGCCGCGAGGCCCAATTACCATTCGAAGAAAAGCCACCATCGCCCGATGCTTCGCCGTCGTTCGACGCGCACGGGTCCGAAGCAAACCTCTTTTCGGTCTTCTCTCCGAACACCATCCTCGTCACCGAGCCGTTTGCCGAGCGGCACGGGTTGCGCGCGGGATCGCTCCTTCCCCTCGTCACGAACTCCGTCGAGCGCACGTTCCGGGTCGCCGCCGTGCTGCGGCCCGTGGGCGCCGCGCGCGCCGCGTCGGGCTCGATCGTCTTCATGGACCTCGCGGCCGCACAGGAGGCGTTCGGGAAGGTCGGTCGCCTCGACCGCATCGACATCGTCCTGCCCGCGTCGCTCTCGGAGGGCGACCGCGCGCGCGTCCTCGAGGAGGTATCCGCCTCCCTGCCGCCCGGCGTCACGGCCGGCCGGCCGGAGCGCCGCACCGAGACCGTGGACCGGCTCGTGCGCGCCTTCCGCGTGAACCTCTCGGCGCTGGGAGCCATCGCGCTCCTCGTCGGGATGTACTTCGTCTACAACACGCTGTCGATCTCGGTGCTCAGGCGCCGTGCCGACATCGGCGTCGTGCGCGCCCTCGGCGCCTCGCGCCGCTCGGTCTTCGCGGCGTTCCTCGCGGAGGGACTCGCGCTCGGCGCGGCCGGGAGCGCGCTCGGTCTTCTCCTCGGCGCGGGACTCGCGGCCGGCGCGCTGAAGCTCGTGGGCGGCACGGCGACCGAAATCTACCTGCCGTCCGCGCACCCGGGCCTCCGCTTCGACCCGGCCGTCCTGGCCCTCGCCTTCGCCCTCGGCGTCGCGACGTCCGCTCTTTCGGCGCTCGCTCCCGCCCTCGAGGCCGCCGGCGTCGATTCCGCCGCGACGATGAGGCACGGCTCGGTCGAGGCGGCCCGCCGCCGGCGCACGCGGCCGCTGGCCCTCGCGGGCGCCGTGCTCCTCTTCGCGGCGTGGGCGGCGGCGCAGAGCGGGCCGGTGAACGGCCTGCCGCTCTTCGGCTTCCTCTCCCTCTCGTTCGTCGTCGCGGGAGTCTCGCTCCTCGCGCCGGCGGCCGTCACGGTCGCGGCGGGGCGGCTCGACGGTCCCGCGGTGCGGCTCTTCGGCGTCGAGGCGCGGATCGCGCGCGCGAACCTCACGGGAAGCCTCTCGCGCACGGCCGTCGCCGTCGCCGCGCTCACGATGGGTCTCTCGATGATGGTCTCGGTCGCCGTGATGGTCGGCTCGTTTCGGACCACCGTGGCGACGTGGGTCGGCCAGACGCTCGCGTCCGACGTCTTCATCGCGCCCGCGAGCGGGCGCTCCGGCCCGTCGTTCGGGCGGATCCCCGAGAGCGCGATCGAGGCGGTGCGCGCCGTCCCCGGCGTGGAGGAGGTGGAGCCGATTCTCGGCTTCTCGGCCACGCGGGACGGCGTCCCCTACACGATCGGCTCGGGCCTCTTCGACTTCATGGCGCGGCACGGCAACCTCCCGCTCGTCGACGGGCGGGACCCGCGGCCCGTCTTCGCCGCGGCGCTCGCGAAAGGCGAGGCGATGGTCTCCGAGCCGTACGCCGAGAAGTTCCGCGTCCGCCCGGGCGACGCCGTGGACCTGCCCGGCGCCGCGGGACCCGTGCGCGTGACGGTCGCGGCCGTCTACACCGACTACTCGAACGACCGCGGCACGGTCCTCCTCGACCGCGCCCGGTTCCTGAAGATCTTCGCGGCCTCCGGCGCGTCCAACCTGGCCGTGACGCTCCGAAACGGCGTCTCGCCCGAAGAGGGCGCGCGCCGCATCGAGAGCGCGGTGCGCGGGCGCTTCGCGCTCCGGGTCCGGACGAACGCGACGCTCCGGAGGATCGTCCTCCAGATCTTCGACCGGACGTTCGCCGTGACGTACGCGCTCGAGTCCGTCGCGATCGCCGTCGCGGTCCTCGGCGTCTTCAACACGCTGACGGCGCTCGTCCTCGAGAGGCGGCGCGAGATCGGGCTCCTGCGGGTCCTCGGCGCCTCGGCGGCGCGCGTGCGGCGCGCCGTGCGGTACGAGGCCGCGGCGATGGGCGGCCTCGGGATCGCCCTCGGACTCGCCTCGGGCGCCGCGATGTCGCTCGTCCTCGTCCACGTCGTCAACCGCCAGAGCTTCGGCTGGACGATCGCGATGCGCTGGCCCTGGGCCTTCCTCGCCGGCGCGCTCGCCCTCGTCTTCGCGACGACCCTCCTCGCCGCCGCCCGCCCCGCCGGCCTCGCGGCCGCGACGGATGTCGCCGCGGCATTGAAGGAAGAATGAAGACGAGAGTATTTCTGCTATCGGCGGCCGCTCTCGCGGCCACCGGAGGGGTGAACGTACTGCCGGGCGAAGGCTGTCAAGGGTCTTCGACCGCTACGCGGCGCGCGGAGCGCGCCCTTGACGGCCTTCGGCCGGCCCAGATTCATTCCGCGGCGGCGGCGAATGCCGCCGCCGATAGCAGAGAGAGTCTCCCGTCCTCCTCGGGAAGACGCTTCGAGCCTCTGGATCCGAACCGGAAGATCTCTTTCCCCCGCGACGACGGCGCGCACGAGGACTCCCGCGTCGAGTGGTGGTACGTGACGGGCCAGCTCGACACGGCGTCCGGGAAGCGGCTCGGCTACCAGCTCACCTTCTTCCGGATCGGCATCGCGGACGACGCCTCGCCGCGCGCCTCCGCCTTCGCGGCGCGCGATCTCCACCTCGCGCACTTCGCGCGGACGGACGTGTCGAACGGGACGTTCCGCTACGCCGAACGCGTCCACCGCGACGGGCCGGGCGCCGCGTACGCCCGCGCGGGACGGCTTTCGGTCGCGAACGAGGACTGGCGGCTCGAGGAGCTCGGCGGGCGGCTCGTCCTTTCCGCGGCGGACGGCGGCGACGAGCTCTCCCTTCTCCTTTCGCCGGAGAAGCCGCCGGTCCTGAACGGCCCGAACGGGATCTCCCGCAAGGCGGCCGACCCCGACGCCGTGAGCCGGTACGTGAGCCTCACCCGGCTCGCGAGCGCGGGCTGGTGGACGACGGGCGGCGCGACCGAGGCCGTGACGGGCCTCTCCTGGTTCGATCACGAGTGGGGCTCCGGCTCGATCGGCCGGGAGACGCAGGGCTGGGACTGGTTCGCTCTCCATCTCCTCGACGGACGGGATCTCATGGTGTATCGCCTCCGCACGAAGGGCCGGATCCCGTCGCCCTTCTCCTCCGGCACGATCGTCGACCGGGACGGGAAGGCGCGTCTCCTGTCCTCGAAGGACTTCTCCGTCGAGGAGACCGCGCGCTGGCGCAGCGCGCGAAGCGGCGCGGACTACCCCGCGCGCTGGACGCTGCGCGTCCCGGCGGCCGGCCTCGCGCTCGACATCGCGCCGGTCATCCGGGATCAGGAGCTCGTCACGGGAAAATCCACGCACGTCACGTACTGGGAGGGCGCGTGCGACGTGAGAACGCCCGCGGGCGTGCCCGCGGGCCGCGCGTACGTCGAGCTGACCGGGTACGCGGACGCGGGCGGCCTCGGCCTGTTTCGATAGACTCCCGCGACCACGCTCGCAACGGAGGACCTCATGCTCAAGGGTTTCCGTGACTTCGTCGCCAAGGGCAACGTCATCGACCTCGCCGTCGCCGTCATCATCGGCGCGGCCTTCGGCGCGATCGTCGACTCCCTCGTCAAGGACGTCATCACGCCGATCATCGGGATGCTCGGCGGTCAGCCCGATTTCTCCGCCATCCGCATCGGCGCCGTCGGGGTCGGGAACTTCCTGAATGCGGTCCTCGCGTTCCTGATCAAGGCGGCCGGCCTCTATTTCCTGATCGTTCTTCCCTTCGGCCGGTTCGCGGCCAGGCTCGCGGCCGCTCCGGCGGCGCCCGCGCCGCCGACGGCCCAGGAGCAGTACCTCAGGGAAATCCGCGATCTTCTCCTTCAGCAGAAACGCTGACGCCGTGATCGCTCGCGCCGCCGCCGCGTTCGCGGTCCTGCTCGCCCTGCCCGCACCCGCTCAGGAGGCTGTCCCGCGCCGCCCGAGGATCGGCATCGCCTTCGCCGGCGGCGGAGCCCGCGGCGGCGCCCATGTCGGCGTCCTCAAGGTCCTCGAGGAGCTGCGGATTCCGGTCGACTACGTCGCCGGCACGAGCATCGGCTCGGTCGTCGCCGCGCTGTACGCCTCCGGCATGTCGCCGGACGAGATGGACAAGGTCCTCGCGACGACGGACTGGGACGACGCGCTCCAGGACGACCAGCCGCGCCGGGAGCAGCCCTACCGCCAGAAGGAGGACGACCAGCTCTACCTCATCAAGGCCGAGCTCGGCTTCCACAAGGGCAAGCTCGTCCTCCCCTCGGGCCTCGTCCACGGCCAGAAGCTCAACTACCTCCTCCGGCGCCTGACCCTTCCCGCGACGAACGTCCGGGACTTCGACAGGCTCCGCATCCCCTTCCGCTGCGTGGCGACGGACATCGTCACGGGCGCGAAGGTCGTCCTCTCGAAGGGGGACCTCGCGAAGGCCGTCCGCGCGAGCATGGCGATCCCCGGCTTCTTCTCGCCCGTCGAGTGGGACGGGAAGCTCCTGACGGACGGTGGAACCGCGGACAACCTGCCCGTCGACGTCGTGCGCGCGATGGGGGCCGACGTCGTGATCGCGATCGACATCTCGACGCCGCTGGCCAAGCGCGAGGAGCTCTCGAGCTTCCTCTCGATCACCGGCCAGACGAGCGGCTTTCTGACCCGGCTCAACGTCGAGGAGCAGATCGCGACGCTCAAGAAGGACCGGGACGTCCTCATCACGCCGGACCTCGAGAAGGTCTCGACGCTGGACTTCAAGGAATTTCCGAAGGCCTCCGAACAGGGCTTCAAGGCCGCCGAGGCGATGCGGGGGACGCTCGCGCGCTTCAGCGTCTCCGAGGCGGAGTACTCGAAGTTCCTGAGGAAGCAGCGCGAGGCGCGCGTCGACCCCGTCGTCCAGGAAGTCCGCGTCGAGGCGCCGCCCGGCGTCGACCCGCGCCTCGTCCAAGACCGCGTCCGGTCGAAGCCCGGCAAGGTGGAGTGGCCGGTTCTCGAGAGCGACCTCGCCCGCCTCTACGAGCTCGGCGACTACGAGACCGTCGACTTTCACATCGAGACCGAGGACGGCCGGAACGTCCTCGTTCTCGGCGGCGCGCCCAAGCCGCCCGCTCCCACGCGCCTGCGCTTCGGCCTCAAGCTCGACACCGACTTCTCGACCAACAGCTCGTTCGGCCTGCGCCTCGGCACCTACTTCACGAGACTGAACGCGATGCGTGGCGAGCTCCGCACGAAGATCGAGGTCGGCCGGCAGAACAGCGTCCTCTTCGAGTTCTACCAGCCGGCGGACTTCGGCGGGAGGTTCTTCGTCTCGCCCACCGTCTCCTTCACCCGGTCGCCCTACGATCTCTTCGTCGGCGACGTGAACGTCGCCCGGCTCCGGAAGGACGAGTTCGGCGGCGCCCTGGACCTCGGCGTGTCGCTCGGCCGGTACGGCGAGATCCGGCTCGGCGCCGAGCGGACCCAGACGAACTACCAGACCGAGATCTTCACCGGCCAGCCGCAGGAGGGCACGGTGCAGACCGCGGCCCTTCACCTCAAGGCGGTTCTCGACCAGGTCGACAGCGTGACCTTTCCGCGCGCGGGCTGGACGGCGAACGCCGAGGTCTTCCAGGCGTTCGACGGCGCCGGCGGCGACGCGCGTTACGCGAAGCTCGTCGCGAGCGGCCTCTACGCGACGTCGTTCGGGAACTTCACGATCGCGCCCTACGTCTCCACGGACATCCGGATCGGCCCGGACCCGAGGCCCGTCAGCGACGCGGCCACGCTCGGAGGCTTCCTGCGCCTCTCGGGCCTCGAGCCGGGCCAGCTCTACGCGGACAACGCGTTTCTCGCGCGCGTCGTCGCCTACCAGCGCCTCGTCAAGCTGAACTCGCTGATCGGGACGGGCATCTACGCGGGAGTCTCGATCGAGACGGGCCAGGCCTGGTACACCGGCCTCACGCTCTCCGACCTGCGCGTCGCCGGCTCGGTTTTCGTTTCCGCGGACACGACGCTCGGACCTCTCTACCTCGCGTACGGCCTCGCGGACCGGGGCTTCCACAGCTTCTATCTCTCGCTCGGCCTGCCGCTGGACTGAAACGGCCGCCCCGCTGCGCGAGACGCGTTCTCAGCCGGGCAAGAGGTGTTAAATACACCTCCTCAAGGAGGTCCAGGTCCCATGAAAAAGACGACCCTTTCCGTTCTCGCCCTTCTCGCGGCGCTCGGCGTCGCGACGAGCCTTCTCGCGACGATGGACATCCAGAAGGCGTTCAAGGAGAAGTATCCCGACGCGAAGACCCTCAACACGAAGTGCTCGACGTGCCACACGATGTCGCTCCCGAAGAAGGACGGCGACCACGCAAACAACGCCTACGGAGCGGACCTCAAGGCCACGAAGAAGGACGGCAAGTACGACTTCGCCGCGATCGAGGGGAAGGACTCGGACGGCGACGGCGTCAAGAACATCGACGAGATCAAGAAGGGCACGAACCCGGGCGACAAGACCTCCAAGTAGATCGTTCGGACCCCGGTGCGCGCCCGGCGGCCTCGCGGCCCCGGGCGCTCCTGTTTTTCGATCCTCGCGTCAGCGGCCGGCGGCGGCGAGACGGCTCCGGCGCGCCCCGTAGAGGGCGTAGATGGCGAGGCCCGTCACGAGCCAGAGTCCGAAGCGGATCCACGTCACGACCGGCAGGCCCGCCATGAGGACGAGGCACATGCCGATCCCGAGGACGGGCGTCACCGGGGAGAACGGGACGCGGAACGTGCGCGGCCGGCCCGGCTCGCGGACGCGCAGGACGAGGATCCCGATGCAGACGAGCACGAACGCGAAGAGCGTCCCGATGTTCGTGAGCTGGACGACCTCGTCGATGTTCGCGACGGCGGCGAAGAACGCCACGAAGATCCCCGTCAGGATCGTCGTCACGTGCGGCGTCCGGTACTTCGGGTGGATCTTCCCGAACCAGGGGCCCAGGAGGCCGTCGCGCGACATCGCCATGAGGATGCGCGGCTGGCCGAGCTGGAAGACGAGGAGGACGGACGTCATCGCGACCACGGCGCCGAACGCGAGGATGCCGGCCGCCCAGCCCTGGTTGACGTAGGCGAGCGCGGCGGCGAGCGGGTCGGCGACGCCGCCCAGCTTCGCGAACGGGATCATCCCGGTCAAGACGAGGGCCGCCGCGAGGTAGAGGACGGTGCAGAGGGCGAGCGAGCCGAGGATTCCGCGCGGCATGTCGCGGCCGGGGTTCCGGCATTCCTCCGCGGCGGTCGAGATCGCGTCGAACCCGATGTACGCGAAGAAGATGAGCGAGGCCCCCGTCCAGACGCCGTGAATCCCGCCCGGGAAGAACGGACGCCAGTTCGCGGGCTTCACCCACGCCGCGCCCACGACGATGAAGAACAGGAGCGTCATGAGCTTCAGCACGACGATCACGTTGTTGAACCGCGCCGACTCCTTGACCCCGATGACGAGGATCCACGTGATCGCGGCGGTGATCGCGACGGCGAGGAGGTTGCAGACGATCGGGATCCCGAGGACGACGGGATGGTGCAGGTGCGCCTCGAACGCGAGCGCGTACTCGGGGCCGAGGCTCGCCACCCCCGACTCGGCGACGGTCTTCGCGGCGAACAGAGTCGAGCGGTAGTCCGTCGCCATCCACGCCGGGATCTCCACGCCGAAGCCGGCCACGAGCTGGCGGAAGTACGCCGCCCACGAGATCGCGACGGCGATGTTCCCGACCGCGTACTCGATGATGAGGTCCCATCCGATGATCCACGCCACGAGCTCGCCGAGCGTCGCGTAGCTGTACGTGTAGGCCGAGCCCGCGATCGGCACGAGGCTCGCGAACTCCGCGTAACAGAGCGCGCAGAAGCCGCAGGCCACCGCCGTCAGGAGGATCGAGACCGTGACGCCGGGCCCCGCGGGCGGGGCGCCCGTGCCGCCGGACGTCGCGCTGCCGAGCGTGGCGAAGATGCCGGCTCCGATGATCGCGCCGATCCCGAGGGCCAGGAGGTCGACCCACGTGAGCGTCTTCTTCAGGCCGTGGGCTTCGTCGCCTCCCTCGGCGATCAGGGCATCGAGCGGCTTGCGCCGGAAGAGCGACGGCATGCGGCCTCCTCGAGGAAGAAGACGGGAGAGCCCCGGCTGTGAAGGGAGTCTAAGCCGTGGAGGGTCCGCCGAGCCTCTCGGGCAGCTCCTCGAGCGACGCGATCGCCTCGACGCCCCCGCCGGCGCGGCGGCGGCGGTCGAGGAGCAGGGCCCGGAGCCCCGCGTCCCTCGCGCCGTGGTAGTCGTCCGTGAGCGAGTCGCCCACGTGGAGCGCCTCGCCGTGGGCGACACCGGCCCGGCGCACGGCCTCGTCGAAGATCGCGCGGGCCGGCTTGCTCGCGCCGACGAGCGCCGACACGACGACGTCGTCCACCGCGGACGCGAGGCCGAGGCGCTCGAGGAGGGACGGGAGCGTCGAGTCCCAGTTCGACACGACGAGGAGCCTCAGGCTTCGCGCCCGAAGGGCGCCGAGAACCGGCTGGGCCGCCGGATCGACCGCCCAGTGCTTCTCCTGGGCGAAGTGCGCGACGAGCTCCGCGAGAAGCTCCTCCGGCATCGCGCCGCCTCCGGCGCGGGCGAAGACCGTCCCGACGAAACGCCGCCAGAAGCCGCGCTCGCCTCCGTCGCCGCCCCAGCGCTCCTCGCCGCGCGCGCGGGCCGCGTCCACGTCCCGCCAGGTCGCGTGCACGGCGCGATGGACCTCCTCGTCCGTCGCGCTCACTCCGTGGCGCGCGAAGGACTCGCGGTAGACCGACTCGACGGGCGGGTCCGCCCTGAGGAGCGTGTCGCCGGCGTCGAGGAAGACCGCGCGAATCCGATTCATGGGCGCCGGCAGGCCGTGCCGCTCCCCGGCGTCAGGGCATCACCTGGCCGCCGTCGATCACGATGGCCTGCCCCGTGACGTTCTTCGCCGCGTCGGAGGCGAGGTACGCGACGAGGCCCGCGATCTCGCCGGGCGAGAGCACCTCGCCGAGCGGCGCCATCTTCCCCGCGAACGCCATCGCGTCCTCGAAGCTCTTCCCGAGGCCCTTTCCCATCCGTGCGATGCCCGACCGCCCCATCTCCGTGTCCACCCAGCCCGGGCAGACGGCGTTGACCGTGATCTTCCGCGGCGCGAGCTCGAGGGCGAGCGAGCGCGTCAGCCCGATGATCCCGTGCTTCGTCGTCGCGTAGGCCGCCATCCCGGCGACGCCGAAACGTCCGGTGACCGAGGACAGGTTCACGACGCGCCCTCCCGGCGACAGGAACGGCGAGGCGGCGCGCAGGACGCGCCACGCGCCCGTGAGGTTCACGTCGAGGATCGCGCGCCACGCCTCGTCCGAGCGCGCGTCTCCGTCGAGCGGCGACGGGCCGCCCAGTCCGGCGTTGTTCACGAGCACGTCGATCCGCCGGTCCGGGCGCGCGGCGCGCTCGACGCCGGTCGCGACGGACGCCGCGTCCGTCACGTCGAGAACGACCGCGTGCGCCTCGCCGCCCTCCCTCGCGATCTCCGCCGCGACGGCCGCGGCTTCCGCCTCCTTCCGGGCGCACACGGCGACGCGCGCGCCCTCGGCGGCGAGCCGGAGCGCGATCGCCTTCCCGATGCCCCTGTTCGCGCCCGTGACGAGCGCGTTCTTCCCGTCGAGACGAAAGCCGGCCATGAACCCTCCGAGGTGGGCGATTCTAGGCGCGGGCCGTCTCGTCCGTGGGTAAGATTGCCCCGTGAAGGTCGACGTCCTCCTCTTCGCCGCGCTCCGCGACGAGCTCGGGCCCAGCGTCTCCGTCGAGGTCGCCGAGCCCGCGACCGTCGCGACGCTTCGCCGCGCGCTCGAGGCCGCGCATCCCCCGATCGCGCGCTTCGGCGGGCGGGCGAAGGCGGCCGTGAACGAGACCTGGGCGCGAGAGACCGACGCCGTGAGGCCCGGCGACACCGTGGCGCTCCTGCCTCCCGTCGCGGGCGGCTAGTCGCGCCTCGGAGCTAGTCCAGCTTGAGCTCTTCGGCGAGGAGGGCGTAGTCGACCGCGCCGCGCGAGGAGCCGTCGAACTCGAAGATCGTCTTGCCGACCGACGGCGCCTCGGCGAGGGCGACGTTGATCCGGATCGGCGTCAGGATCTTCGTGAACCGCTCGCGGAGCGTGTCGAGGAGCTCGGACGACACCGCGGTCCGGAGGTCGTAGAACGTCGGGAGGACGCCGACGATCCGGAGAGCCCGCTCGCGGCCCTCGTTCGCGCGCTTCACGAAGGCGCGCGTCTTCTCGAGCGCGGGGAGGGAGAGGAAGTCGAGCTTCGCGGGCAGGATGAGCTCGTCGGCCGCGTGGTAGACGTTTTCGAGGAGAAGGCCCGCGGCGGGCGGGCAGTCGAGGACGATCGCCTCGTAGCCCTCCTCCTCGATCGACGCGAAGCGCCGCGCGAGACGGACGAGGCGCTTCTCCTTCCCCTTCTCGCGCAGCGCGTCCTCGGCGCCGAGGAGGTTCTCGCCCGCCTGGAGGACGTCGAGGCTCTCGCGCGAGCCGCGGGCGACGGCCTCGTCGAACGAGGCGTCCTTCACGAGCCAGGCCGAGAGGCCCGGCGTGGGCGCGAGTCCGAGCGACGTCGCGACGCTGCCCTGGGGGTCCACGTCGACGAGAAGCGTCCTGCGGCCCGCCCGGGCCGCCGCGGCCGCGAGGTTCACGGCGGTCGTGGTCTTCCCCACGCCGCCCTTCAGGGCCGAAACGGCCAGGATCCGGCGGTGACGCGCTGCCATGGGCGGCGCGCGTCTTATCATGCCCGGGTGTCTCGCATGACGGGGCAACCGATCGACCCGGGCGCGCTTCTCGCGACGATCCGCCGCGACGGGGACGGCGGGCTTGCGCTCTTCGTCGGCGTCGTGCGCGACACGAGCGGCGCAAGGAGGGTCACCCGGCTCGAGTACTCCGCTTACATCCCCATGGCGGAGAAAGAGATGGATCGGATCGCCGGGGAGCTGTCGCTGTCTTACCCGGGTGTCGCCGTGGCCTTCCGGCATCGGGTGGGCTCTCTCGCGATCGGCGACGTCGCGGTCGCGGTGGCGGCCGCCTCGCCTCACCGGGCGGAGGCCTTCGCGGCCTGCCGGGCCGCGATCGAAGCCATCAAGGCGCGGGTTCCGATCTGGAAAAAGGAGATCGGCCCGGACGGAAGCGCCTGGGTGGAGCCCTGCGGAGACCCCGTCCACGCGGTGTCCGGTATTTCGGATTGGCCCGAAACCCATTGAAAAGTCAGGGACTTCCTGTTATCCTCCGGCGCCCGTTTCGGAGGATTCAAGATGTTTCTCGCCCTCAGGCGAATCCATGTCTTCGCGAGCGACTTTTCGCGATCTCGCCGTTTCTACGGTGAGACGCTGGGGCTCCCGGAGGCGGGCGGGTTCGAGAACGACTGGGTCGAGTTCGCCCTCGGACCGCTCCTCCTGAAGCTCACGCCCCTCCGCCCCGGCGAGGTGCCCGCGCGAAACCAGGTCGCCGCCGTGTTTTCCACCGCGAGCCTCGACGATTCGATCGCGCGCCTCAAGGAACGCGGCGTGACCGTGACGCGCCCCCCCGCCGAGGAGTTCACGGGCCGGTCCGCCGAGATCCTCGACCCCGACGGTTACCGCGTCATTCTCTTCCAGGCTTCGGAGCTCCACCCCGACGAGGAGTGGGTCCCGTCCTCGGGCGTGGACGAGCTCGTGAAGCAGAAAATTCACGCGCGCAGGAAGCGCGAGCAGGCCCGGGCGACCGGCCGGAGGCCCTCGAAGAGCGCCGCGAAGAAGAAGGCGCCGAAGAAGGCGCCGAAGAAGGCCGCGCGAAAGCCCGCCCGCCGGAAGGCCGCCCCGAAGAAGACGGCCCCGAAGAAAAAGCCCGCCCGCCGCCGCTGACCGGGGTCCACCCTCCCCGCGTGGGATGGCTCCTCCGGGCGTCACTCCGAAACGTCCGACAGGAGGAGCCATGACGTCTGCATCGCTCTCACCTCGACTCGCCCGCCGACACATCCGCTCGACTCCCGCCGCTCCCGTCGTCATGGCTCTACTCCTCTCGGCCTTCGCGGCTCCCGCGTTCGCGCAGACGGCCGTCCTGCCCCCCGTGGCGTACGTTCCGCCGACGGTGGACTCGGTCGTCACCCGGGTGAACGGGCCCATCCTCGACGTCCTCGACGGCAATCTCCGGATCGACGTCACGAACGCGACGATCACGGGCGGCGACGACCGCCTCGCGAACCCGCTGCCCTGGTCCGGCATCCTCGTCGGCTCGCGCATCGTCGCCGTCGTCTCCGTGCCGGACGTGATTCCCGCGACGTTCCCGCCCGTCCTCCCGGCGACGTCGGTCGTCGTCTACCTCGCGAACTCGGGCAATCTCACGGGGTACGTCCAGAGCGTCGATGTCGCGCAGGGCACGTTCATGCTGCTCGACACGACCATCCGGACGAACGCCGCGACGACGTGGTCCGGCATGAAGGCGGACGGGAGCCCCGTGAAGGGCCTCTCCGACCTTTCGCCGGGCATGCTCGCGAACGTCGGCGTCCTCGCGGATTCGTCGGGCGTCCTCGCGAAGAGCGTCCTCGCGACGGCCATCCCCACGACGCGGATCGTCGCGTTCCGCGGCAAGGTCGAGAAGATCGCGCCGCCGCTCTGGACGATCGGCGGGAACGTCGTGCAGGTGACGAACGACACGAAGATCGTCGGCGACCCGAAGGTCGGCGATCTCGTCGACGTGCTCGAGAGGATCCAGATCCTCCCGCCCGGGTCGGCCGCCCCGACGACGATTCCGGTCGCGATCTCGATCACGAAGGTCCTCCTGACGCCGCCTCCGCCGACGAATCGCTCGGTCGAGTTCGACGGCGTCGTCGACGCGCTGCCCCCGTCCGCGAGCGCGACGGGCGCCCCGCTCGGCCACTGGACGATCTCGGGCAGGGACGTTCTCGTGAACGGGCTCACGAAACTGGACCCGGGCATCGCGAAGGGAGACTCGGTTCACGTCGTCGGCGTGGTCGTCCCGGTGTCCGTGCTCGCGCCCACGACGACGGCCGGGCAGATCGTCGCCCTCGAGATCACGAAGCTCTGAGACGGGACGGCGCTCCCGCACTTCCTCCACGGCGGGCCCGAGGGCCCGCCGCTCTTTTTTCGGATAGGCTCGCCGCCATGACGAGCCTCATCGACTTCTGCGCCGCCGAGATCGAGTCCCTGAAGGCCGCCAAGACGTGGAAGAAGGAGCGCGTCCTCGAAGGCCCGACGGGCGCCCGCGTGCGCGTGGACGGGCGAGACGTCCTCATGCTCACGTCCAACAACTATCTGGGCTTCGCGAATCACCCGCGCGTCGTGGACGCGGCGCGCAAGGCGCTCTCCCGCTGGGGGAACGGCCTCGGCTCCGTGCGGTTCATCTGCGGCACGCAGCAGCTCCACAAGGATCTCGAGGCCGCGATCGCGACGTTCTTCGGGACGGCGGACACGATCCTCTACATGTCCTGCTGGAACGCGAACGAAGGCCTCTTCGCGCCGCTCCTCGGCGAGGAGGACGCGCTCCTCTCGGACGCCCTCAACCACGCCTCGATCATCGACGGCGTACGTCTCTGCAAGGCGAAGCGCTTCCTGACGCCGCACGGCGATCTCGCGGCCCTGGAGACGGCGCTGAAGGAGGCGCAGGCCTGCCGCCGCCGGCTCTTCATCACGGACGGCGTCTTCTCGATGGAAGGCGAGATCGCGCCTCTCGCCGCGTTCGCGGACCTCTGCGATCGATACGACGCGACGATGGTCGTCGACGACTCGCACGCGACGGGAGTCCTCGGGAAGACCGGGCGCGGCTCGGCCGAGGAGCTCGGCGTCATGAGCCGCGTGAGGATCTTCACGTCCACGCTCGGCAAGGCGATGGGCTCGGCGGCCGGCGGCTTCACGACGGGCCCGGCGCCCGTCGTCGACCTCCTGCGCCAGCGCTCGCGGACGTCGCTCTTCTCGAACGCGCTCCCGCCCGCCGTCGCGGCCGCCTCCCTCGAGGCGTTCCGGATGCTCATGGAGGATCCCGCGCCCGCGCTCAGGCTCCAGAGGAACGCGAAGACGTTCCGCTCGAAGATGAAGGCCGCGGGCTTCCGGATCCCCGAGGGGGTCCACCCGATCGTCCCCGTCATCGTCGGCGAGACGGCGAAGGCGCTCGCGATGTCGGACGCGCTCTTCGCGCGGGGCGTCTACGTCTCGGGGTTCGGCTTCCCGGTCGTCCCGCAGGGCCACGCGCGCCTCAGGTGCCAGATCTCCGCCGTCCACACGGACGGCGACCTGCAGGAGGCCGTGGACGCCTTCGTCGCCGTCGGGAAGGAGTTCGGCGTCGTCTAGGTGTCGCGGCTAAAGAGGTTGTTCACTCGGGACACCGGTGGTTTACCTCCGAGTGAGGAATGCTGACGATGGAAATTGTAGTAGTGAAGCCATCGCGGCAGAGCGCGACGGCGCTTTGCTGAGGAAGAGTAAGAGCGTCGGTAGG
>Ga0335085_10000409_pt1 | contig 124480 bp, 105 predicted proteins | sample Lox_Sample_45_FD_206712 | JGI IMG/M metagenome (GOLD analysis project Ga0335085, IMG submission 206712) | Soil microbial communities from Loxahatchee National Wildlife Refuge, Florida, United States - Lox_Sample_4.5 | ecosystem: Environmental > Terrestrial > Soil > Wetlands | place: USA...
CCAAGATCGCCGCACGACTGGCGGTGGGTTATCGCCTCGATGAAATTCCCAACGACATCACCAGGAAGACGCCCGCGTGCTTCGAGCCGACGATCGACTACGTCGTGACCAAGATTCCGCGCTTCACCTTCGAAAAATTTCGTGGCGCGGCCGACGAACTGGGGCCGCAAATGAAGTCGGTCGGCGAAGTGATGGCGATAGGGCGGACCTTCAAGGAGTCGCTGCAGAAGGCGCTGCGCTCGATGGAGATCGGCTCTTTCGGCCTGGAATCGCATCTCCGGGAGCCGGGCGCGAATGCGCTGGAAAAGCTGCGCAAGGAAATCAGGCGCGGCAGCAGTCATCGCCTGTTTCACCTCGCGGATGCGTTGCGGCTCGGCATGTCCCGTGAAGAAGCTTTCCGGCTAACGAATATCGACCCGTGGTTCATCGATGCGATTGCAGACGTGGTCGCGTGCGAGTCACGCGTCGCGCGCGAGCCGTTGAGCCAGGCTTATTTTCGGGAATTCAAGGCGATGGGATACTCCGACCGGCGCATCGCGGACTTGCGCGGGACGCAGGAGAGCGAGGTCGCGGGGGAGCGCAGGAAACATGGTGTCGCACCTGTGTTCAAAGCGGTCGATACCTGCGGCGCCGAGTTCGAGGCTTTCACGCCCTATCTGTACTCGACGTACGAAGGCGAGGACGAAGCGCCGCCCGACCAACGGCGCAAGGTGATGATCCTGGGCGGTGGGCCCAACCGGATAGGGCAGGGCATCGAGTTCGACTACTGCTGCGTCCACGCCAGTCTCGCGCTCAAGGAAGCCGGTTACGAGACGATCATGGTGAACTGCAACCCGGAGACCGTCTCGACCGACTACGATATCTCGGACCGCCTCTATTTTGAGCCGCTGACCTTCGAAGACGTTCTTGCGGTAGCGCAGCGCGAAAAGCCGATCGGGGTGATCGTACAGTTCGGCGGTCAGACTCCGTTAAAGCTGGCAGTGCCGTTGTCGCAGGCGGGAGTGCCGATCCTTGGGACGTCGTCCGACGCGATAGATCGCGCAGAGGATCGCGAACGCTTCAACGCGATGGTGGACAAGCTTGGGCTCCAGCAGCCGCGCGGCATCCTGGTGCGCGGTCTCGAGGAGGCAGTGGCCGGCGCCAACCGGATCGGTTACCCGGTGCTGATTCGTCCTTCCTACGTTCTTGGCGGTCGAGCGATGGAGGTCATCGCCGATGAGGCGTCGCTGCGCAGGTACGTTGCACAGGCATTCGAGGCATCGGAACGGCATCCGCTGTTAATCGATCGCTACCTGCGCGGCGCGATTGAAGTTGATGTGGATGCGATCGGCGACGGCGAGATGGTCGTGGTCGGCGGAATCATGGAGCACGTTGAGCACGCCGGTATTCATTCCGGCGACAGCGCATGTGCATTGCCGCCGAAGAGCCTCTCACCCGCGCTGCAGCGCAAGTTGATAGACCAGACCAAGATGCTGGCCCGGGAGTTGGGAGTGGTCGGCTTGATCAACGTGCAATACGCGATCTACGACGGCGAAGTGTACATTCTCGAAGTTAACCCGCGCGCTTCGCGGACCATCCCGTTCGTCAGCAAGGCGATCGGCGTGCCACTTGCCAAGCTGGCGTCGCTGGTGATGGCGGGCAAGAAGCTGAGCGAGCTGGGATTCACGACCGAACGCGTTCCCTCGCACGTGGCGGTCAAGGAATCGGTCTTCCCGTTCGCGCGTTTTGCGGGTGTCGATACGATCCTCGGCCCCGAAATGAAATCGACCGGCGAGGTGATGGGAATCGACAAATCTTTCGCGATGGCGTTCGCGAAGGCGGAACTGGCCGCATCGTCGGACCTGCCCCTGGCCGGCACCGTTTTCATCAGCGTCCGCGATGAAGACAAGCCGCTCCTGGAGCCAATCGCACGGGGCTTGTCGGATATGGGCTTCAGTTTGATCGCGACTCGCGGCACGGCGGCGCATATCGCGGGCCTGGGCCTGCGATGCGAAACGATCAACAAGGTGCTGGAAGGCAGCCCGCACGTCGTCGATGCGATGCAGGGGGGGAAGGTCGCTGCGGTGATAAACACGCCGGATGCCGGCGGCACGGCGGATTCGTTTTCGATTCGGCGTACCGCGCTGGAACTCCGCCTGCCTTACTTCACCACGATGGCCGGCGCGAACGCCGCGGTCGAGGGAATTCGCGCGCTCAAGACGGAGAGCTTCGAGGTGCGCGCGCTTCAGGACTACCATCGCGGTTGATCGCCGCGCCTCGCGGACAGAACCGATGCGCGCCCGAACGGAAAAGACGGTAACGCGCGCGAAGGTAAATGCTCCGCCGGCTGAGCGTTCCCAGGGCGGTACGCCGCTCGATACTCCAATCGCCAATCTCTCGGGTATCGGGCCGAAACGAGCCACGATGCTGGCCGACCGTGGCATCGAGACGATCCGCGACCTGATCTTTCATCTGCCATCGCGGTACCAGGATTGGCGTAATTTGACGCCGCTGTCAGCGATCGTTCCCGGAACGACCGTCACAGTGGAAGGTGAGCTGGGTTCGATCAGTGAGCGTCCGATGCGAGGTTCACCGTGGAGGCGACTTGCCAGCGGCATCATCAGCGATGGAACGGTGAGGATTCGCGTCGTGTGGTTCAATCTTCCCGGCTACATGCGTGGCAAGATGCCCTCCGGCGAGCGCGTACTCGCGCATGGCCGCGTGACCGAGACACCGGAAGGGACTCTCGAACTCGTTCAGCCGGAGGTTCACGTGCTTTCCGCGGGAAAGCCGCCGCCAGTTCGGCCGCACTATAACCTGCCGGCGGGTATCAGTCAGCGGATGTACTCCGGAGTCGTGCTCGATGCCCTGCACAAGGTCGAAAACAGCATCGAAGGATCCGTTCCGGCGGAAGTGCATCATGAGTTTCTGCCGATTAGCAGGGCCCTGGCAGAACTTCACGAGCCGTCGCCGGAGGCCGAGGTCACGGCGCTCAATGCGGGCACATCGATGGCGCATTCGTCCCTTGCTTTCGACGAATTATTCGCCTTTGAGCTGGCGCTCAGCCTGGAGCGGGAACGCGCCGGCCAGCGGCGAGGAATCGCAATCTCGCGTGATGGTCAAAAGACCGCTCACTGGACCAGGAGCCTGCCGTTTCAGCTGACGCGGGCGCAGTCTCAAGCAATAGATGAGATTGCAGCGGACCTGGAGCGGGTGACGCAGATGAACCGAATGCTGCTCGGCGACGTTGGCAGCGGCAAGACCCTGGTCGCTTTTCACGCGGCCTTGAGCGCGGCCGAGGCCGGATATCAGGTCGCGATGATGGCGCCGACGGAGTTGCTCGCGGAGCAGCACCATCGAAGCTTCCAGCGCCTGTGCGGCAAGACGGGAGTCCTCAGCGCCTTGCTTACCGGCAAGGTGCAGGGGAGTGCGCGCACGACAATCCTTCGCGGCCTGGCATCGGGCGGGTTGCCGATAGTGTTCGGAACGCACGCGATCATCCAGGAACGGGTGCGTATAAATCGGCTCGGGCTGGGAATTATCGACGAACAGCATCGGTTCGGGGTTTTCGACCGCGCCCGTCTCAAGGCGCTCGGTCCCGAAGCCAACCTCCTGATGATGACGGCGACGCCGATTCCGCGCAGCCTGGCGCTCAGCCTGTTCGCCAATCTGAGCGTTTCCTATCTCGATGAGCTTCCGCCGGGCCGTACGCCAATCGAGACGCTGGTGTTCGACGAGAAGGACCAGGGCGACGTCGATGAGATCGTGCGTCTCGAGTTGGTCGCCGGCAATCGCGCCTACTACGTGCTGCCGCGAATCGATGCGCCTGACGAAGAAAAGCGTTCGGTCGCGGCGACAGCAGAGCGGCTCAAACGCGGAGCCTTGAAGGACTATCGTGTCGAGATCATGCACGGCCGGATGAGTCCGGCCGACAAGGAGCGGGTGATGGCGCAATTTCGCGATGGCACCGTCCAGGCGCTTGTGTCCACCACGGTGGTCGAGGTCGGCATCGATGTCCCGGAAGCCACCGTGATGGCGATCGTCGCGGCGGAGCGCTACGGCCTCGCGCAGATGCATCAGCTGAGGGGCAGGGTAGGGCGAGGCGCGGCTGCATCGCGATGTTGCCTGGTCGCGTCGCAAGATGCCGACGAGGCCGCGCGCGACCGGCTTAAGCTGATGACGACGTGTACGACGGGAATGAAGGTGGCGGAAGCGGACCTGGAATTGCGCGGGCCGGGCGACCTGCTCGGCGTACGTCAGACCGGAGCGTTGCCGCTGCGTTTCGTGCACCTGGTTCGGGACCATCGGCTGATCGAGCGCGCACGGTCATTAGCTGAAGGATGGCTGAAAAGCGATCCAGGCCTTCGTAGCCCGGAGTCGGCCCGCTCTCGCCGGGCGATCATCGCGATGCTCTCGCATGGGTTTAGCCTGGGAGACGTGGGCTGATGCCGCGTAAGGGCACGGCCAAGCCTGCCCGGACCAAGCTGCCGGTCAGGCGCGAATTCTCGGCCGGGGGTCTCGTTTACCGAAAGTCATCGGACGGAAGACTCGAGTTTATTCTGATCCGGCCGAAAGGCGCTACGAGCTGGGCTTTGCCGAAAGGCCATATCGAGAAAGGAGAGAGCGTTCGCGATGCGGCGGTCCGCGAGGTGCGCGAAGAAACAGGGCTTGAGGTCGGCAACGTCGAGCCGCTCGGCGAAGTCTCATACATCTTTTCATGGCGCGACCAACCCGAAGCCGAGCTGGTGCGCATCTTCAAGCGGGTAAAGTTCTTTACCATGGAGTTCGCAGGCGGAGATTCATCCAGGCACGATGCAGAAATCGAAGAGGTGGTATGGGCCCCCGCAGATAACGCGGTGCAGCGCGCGACATACAAAGATGAGCGCAAGCTGATCGAGAAAGCGATCGGTGCCTTGTCGACCGGGAAAAACTAGCGCGACTCATGGGCTATCCAGGCGGCTGCATGGCCATCGATCTTGCTGGCCGCCCACACCGCCGGCGCAAGTGACCCCATCGATTGCACCGCGGCACCGACAACGACAAGCACAGCCCGATCTCGCGACTCAACTTGATGCCGGTTGGCGGGGATTCTGTCGAGGGCAGTGGCATACACCGCGGCGAATTTGGATGCCGTCGCGGCATCGGCGAATACGATCATCCAGATCGCCGAGATGTCCTCGTGCGACTGCAGGATGATCATCTGGTCCCCGGCCCATCGCTGGGCGAGCGCGATTTCCGGTGCGGTCTGGCCCACGCTGCGTTCCAGGATGATGCGAAGGAGCAATTCGCCGAAAGTATCGTCGTCGACTTTCTTCCAAGTCGGGAGCGTCTGCTCGTAGCCTTGCACCGATACCTCCAGGGGAAGCGTGCGATGATCAAAGTAGTCCGCGGGATGAATGATCTGATGCGATGAGAGTGGCGGCGTTGCGTAGAGCTTATCGACCCCGCTCCATCCCCCGCGTTTGTAAGCCTCGGCTACGAAACGGACGCCGTCGGAGTATTGGAAAATTAGCGGCTCCGACAAGCCTTCGGGCGTCCCCGGCGCTTGGGAAGTGAAGGAACTGGCGATGTCGGAGAGATGGGAGAGCAGGGCAGATGCCACCGACTGGTCCATTCTCCCCGCAACGTAGGCATAACCGGCCAGGGTAGCGTCACCCTCGGCAACGCACTTGAGCGCGATAGCGCGATCGTCACTGTTCTTCACCTCATCGAGCTTCTTGTCGAGGTCGAAGTGCTGGTCCTGGAGCGCATGCGTGAATTCATGTGCGAGAACCATTTCACCACCGACATCGCGCTGCGCGACGAACTCGGTGGCATTCATGAAGAAGCCGAGGTCAGTACCGCCCGAAACCAGGACCATCTCCCTCGAATGGAGATCGTAGAACCCGGCGACCTGGTTGCGTAGCAGTTTGAGCGACGCGGTTTTCAGATCCATCCCGGGTGGATAGAGGCCGACCAGCGTTCCGGCGACGCCGTCGGCGTGTAGTTGAGCGTCGGTGTAGTCGCGCATCAGGTCGGCTTCCATCTGGTGTTCGGCTTCATCGCGGCTCTTGACCACCACCGGCACCGGCTTCACAAAGTTGAGCTGACGGATTTCCTGGATCCCTTGTTCGACCTTGTCGACCTTGACCTGGTTGAGCGTGGTCCCGCTGGTCAGTGAGTACGCACATCCCGCGAAGAGGAGGACAACGCCGGCAGCGAGGGCAATCCGCTGGCGAGCGCCGCGAGCCAGGGCGATCGAACCGGTCATTCGCTTACAATGACGATAGGCAAGCCGAAGCGCGAGGTCTGACCCGCGCGCGCCTCAGCTTCGCTGCGAGTCGGGAAGCCACCCATCCTCACGCGGTAAAATCGATGCACGCCAGCATCCACCTGATCCACCCGAACGTCAGGATAGTATGCCGCCAGCCGGGTGCGAAGATGATTTGCGTTCGATGAGTTCGAGAAGGAACCGACCTGCACGAAGTATTGCGGCGGGGTTCCGATTGGAGATGAACCCTCCGGAATGCTGAGCAAATCAAGCCGCACGTTCGCGGTCCCAGGGCCCATCATGCCGAGAACGGTGGCTGCCTTCTTTGAGAGATCGATCTTGCGTCCCTTGACGTATGGGCCGTGATCGTTGATTCGCACCTCGACCGAGCGGCCGTTGCCCAGGTTGGTGACCATCACACGGCTGCCGAGGGGGTAGAGCACCGATGCCGCCGTCAGGTCATCCTGGTTGTAGATCTCGCCGCTGGAGGTCGGATGGCCGTTGAACCCCGGCCCGTACCACGATGCCATACCATACTGCGAGCGAGGCGGCGCCGAAGGGGGTACTGACGCAATTGGCGGCAGGGGAGGAAGCGGGGCCGGGCGGTTGGCGGTCGAGCAACCGGCAAACGCGATACCGGCGAGGATCGCAAGGACAAGGCTGAGGCGCGGTCGCCATTTTGATCCACCACCCACTCAACAACCCCGTTGCGATTATAGAGACGGTAGGTGGTCGGATGAAGTGGGGGTCAGCCGCTTGTCGTAACTCCCGGAATCGAGTTTCATCGAGAGGGTGAAGCGGAAAGACACCGGACCGTCCTGGCATAAATTCACGATGAGGGCCCTATACCTGAAATTGGCGGTAGTGCTGTTTGCCATTGTCGCTGTGGCCGGATGCGAGGCTATGGCGGTCTTCATCTCGACCGTAGATACCCTTGCGGGAGGAGACCCGCCCGCCAGTCCTGCCCCGAGTGCCTCTGTCACTCCCGGGCCAGCTTCTGGTCCGACGGCGGCGGGGACTCCCGATCGATGGGCTCCCGGCCCGCAAAGTACTCCTCATCCATCGGAACCCTGAGCCTCAGCTGTTGACCGAACCGCCGGCGGGTACTTAGACGGCTTCCAATCGCGTGGTAGCATCCAGTCCGGATGCTGTTGAACAGGCAGGCGTTAGAGGAAATCGAGCAGCGCACCCTGGCGCCTTACGCGATGCTTTCGACGAGGAGCCGGGGCAGGAGATTCCCGGAGCCTGAACATGCGATGCGCACGGCGTTCCAGCGCGATCGCGACCGGATAATCCACTCGGCGGCCTTTCGCAGGCTCGAATACAAGACCCAGGTTTTCGTTAATCACGAGGGTGATTACTACCGCACGCGGCTGACGCACACGCTGGAAGCCGCGCAGATAACGCGCACAGTCGCGCGATCCCTGGGACTCAACACGGAGCTGGCGGAGGCGATTGCGCTGGCGCACGACCTGGGGCACACGCCGTTCGGGCACGCGGGCGAGCGATTTCTGAACGAACTGATGCTTCCGCATGGCGGGTTCGATCACAACGCGCAGAGCCTGCGCACGGTCGATTGGATCGAAATCCGCTATCCGAATTTTCGCGGCCTTAACCTGACCTTCGAGGTCCGCGAGGGCATTATCAAGCACTCGCACTTCCAGGATCGACCGGCGGCGCGGGAGTTCGATCCCGCGACTTGGCCATGCCTGGAGGCACAGATCGTCGATCTTGCCGATGAAATTGCGTACCTGGCGCACGACGTCGATGACGGCGTGAAGGCATCGATGCTGACGGTCGAGGATCTGGAGCCCTCGATGCTATATCGCAACGCGGCGGCGCAGGCGCGGGCGAGTGTGCCGAATAAGGACCCGCGGATCATGCGTTACCAGACGGTGATACGCATGATCGATGCAATGTCCACCGACCTGGTCACGCATATCGCGGCTGACCTGGAGCGATCGTCGATTCGAAGCGTGGACGACGTGAGAAAGGCGGGGAGGGTGCTCGCGTCTTTCTCCCCGGAGATGGCTCCACAGGTCGACGAGCTCAAGGAGATAATGCGGCAGCGGCTGTATCGGCATTATCGGGTGAGCAGGATGACCGAAAAGGCGGGGAGGGTGCTTGCGCGCCTGTTCGAGACTTACATGGCGGAACCGCGGCAGATGCCTGAACATATTCTCAAGCGCGCCGAGCAGGACAACGAGCCGATCGCGCGCGTCGTGGCAGACTACGTGGCCGGGATGACTGACAGGTTCGCTCTCGACGAATATCGCAAACTGTTCGACCCCGATGAGCGAGTCTGAGTCCGCGTCGCCGGCAAGGCGCAATCGTGAGCGCAGAACGATCGTTATCCGGCGCGAAGACCATGTAGGGGATCCCATCTCGATAGCCTGGCTGGCTCCGGCCGAGACTGTCGGCGACGCGATCATCGGGCGGTTGCGCGACTACCTCGGCCCCAAGGTGCGCATCGAGAAGGCCGAGATCTCCCGCGATACGATGGAAGTCGAGGTCGAGGCGCGTGGATGGCGCGAAGAAGCCGACCGCATGGCATATGCAGCGCGAGACCTCGCAGAAAAGGGTGGCAGACGCGCGGCGCTCCAGATGTGCCAGGAATCGTTGGCGATCGATTCTCTGAACATCGAGGCGATGTCGACGATGGGCATCGTTCTGGCGGCCCTTGAACGGGATGAAGAGGCACTCCAGGCCTTCAAGCGGGCGCGTGAGTTTGGCGCATCGGGAGTTGAGCCGGTGCTGCAGCTCGTGCGCTGTGCGATGAGGTTGAACCGGCTCGGAACGGCGGTCCAGTACATCCACGAAGTGCTCCGGATGGATCCTCAGAATCCGGAGGCGCGACGCACGATGCGAACGATCAAGCGGCAGATGAAATAGACGGATGACACAGCCCACGAAATTCATTCTTTTCAGAAAGAGAGAAAGGTCAGTGAAGCGAATCACATTGGTTGTTCTGGTCTGTTTGATGACGGCATCCGCGGCGAAGGCAGAAGAGTCTCCGCTGCGACTGCTGAAGGGTAAGTGTGTCTGGCAGAGCGTTTCGTACGAGACCACTAGCGGCGCGGCTTCCAGTGCCGGACCGGTGACGACCCTGGCCCAATTCATGTTCGACGGGAAAGGCAACCTCACGATTGGCGAATATGACGTGAACACCAACGGCACATTTGCGTCGGCCTCGGGCATCAAGGGCACTTACCAAATCGATTCCAGTGGGCACGGAAATTTCTCGTTCACCAGTCCGGTCTCAGGGCGCTCGCTTGTATTCGATTTTCTTCTCACGCCCAAGCACCACGCGCTCAAGATCATGCTGCAGTCGGACAACAATCCGCCGCCGCTGCCTCGCGTGGCGAGTGGTGAATGCCGTTTTGACGAGTAGGCACATCGGCGCTGCATTCCGTGCGAGAACCCTGGAAGTCCAGCCGAGGGGTTGGGCAAGACTCAGGGTTCCCCGATCAGCCTGTGTAAAGCGCGATGACAAACAGCGACATGGCAAGGAGCCAGCAGGCGAGAATGAACCCTATGCGCCAGAGGTGGTCGCGTTTCTCCTGCTCGTCCATATGGGCAAAACCCTAGCCCCAACCGGCCATATATTCAAGTTGACATAATATTTCTTATGCGAAGTCGATCTCTCCCAGCCAGACATGGGAACCTTCACCTTCTGGCCCAAACATTCCGGCCGTTCCCAAGTTCCGCAACGGCACTATGCGTTCAATTCCCTAGCATCAGAAGCTCGCAGCGATGGTCTGGAAGATTTCGCTGACGGTCCGTATCATAAACCCCCAATGAATTATCTGACGCGTGCTTTTCGCTTCCTGGTGAGGCTGTCCGTCGTGGCTATCGTCGTGGCGGTATTGGCTGGAGACGCCCATGCTGGTTCGCCTACGCCCGCAACCGGCGCGACGGTGGCCAGCAATCCGGCGCGCGATGCTGCGCTTAAGGACTACCTTCAAAAGAAGTTTCGAATTGGCAGCGCGAACGAGATTGTTCTGGGCCCCATGACAAAGAGCGCCCTGCCTGGCATCTATGAACGCCAGGTGACGGTTTCCAATGACAAGGGTCAGAGCGTTAGTGCGACGCTGTTTACCGATAAGGATGAAACCAAAGCCATCCTCGGGCAGTTTTATGACTTGGGTGTCGACGCGTGGGGACGCGTGGACCTGGCTCCGGTCCATCTGGATGACCGTCCCTCGATCGGCCCGCCCGATGCGCCGATCACGATGCTCGAGTTTGCAGACTTCGAGTGCCCGTATTGCGCGCACGCATTCGGACAGGTTGAGACGCTGGCCAACACGACCTACAAGGGAAAGATTCGCGTCATTTTCAAGAACTATCCCCTGAACGGGCATCCGTGGGCGCGCACGGCCGCGATCGCCGCTGAGTGCGCTCGCCTGCAGAACCCCAACAGCTTCTGGGACTTCGCCCGCTACTTCTACTCGAACCAGGGACAGATCAATCCCGGCAACGTGCAGGCCAAGATTGACGAAGAAGCCGGCAAGCTTGGCCTCGATGATACCGCGCTGAAGGCATGCATGGCGGCGCCTGCCGCCGGTCAGCGAGTCGCGCAGGACGAGGCCGACGGCGTCGCAGTCCACGTGCAATCGACGCCGACCTTCTTCGTCAATGGAATTCCGCTGGTCGGTCTACCCGAGGGAAAAGTCTTCGATTTCGTGATCAACTCGGAGATGGCTGCGCACGCGGCGCACGCATCGAAGTGAGACGCTGGTTACCCCACCTTGTATGAGCGAGGGTTGGATGGGTAGTCGTGCGCAGGCCGCTTTGCTTTCGGTTGGCTGCGACAAAGAGAAAGTCTCCTCTTAGTCCTCTCCCTGGAAAGGAATCTGGCGCTAGTGCGCGGAGGCTGTAGATGCCGCGCCGGGGACTGCGACTGACATGGAGCCGGCTGGCGGGGCCGCCACCGGGGGGGCGCCTAACATCGCGAGCGATTCCACCACTTCTTGCCGCTGCGGTGCGAAGGGGTGTGCTGCCAGGAACGCGCGGTACAGTGCGACTGCGGCGTCGTTGTGGCCCTGCTTCGCCATCATCCGGGCCATCCCAAGCTGCGCCCTCACCTCTTCGGGACCGCCGACCGACGCGGCTTGCTGGTAGGCGCCTGCCGCTTTCGCATACTCGCCCATCCGTTCGTAGATAACGCCGAGGTTGGTGAGAGCCAGGTTCGCGAAGGTGCGGTCATGCTCGTCCGCGATGAACGCCACGAACGCATCGCGTGCATGGGCGAGATCGTTGTCTTCCAGGTATGCGCATCCCAGGTAGAACTGCGCGAGCTTCCCCACCCGCCGGTGCGGCTGGGACGCGACGAGTTGGATGAATTGCTGTTCGGCGCTCTTGTACTGCTTGGCAGTCAGCGCGCTCAGCGCGCTGTAAAACTGGTCGCCGGCCAGGCGGTCTTCGCGCCGCTCGTACCAGTAGGTGCCACCGAAGATGGCACCGGCCGCGATTACCACGACCGCCGAGATAATCATCTGGCGCAAGTTGTCGAAGAAGAACGCCTGGGCAGTCTCGATGAACGAGGTGAACTCGTCGGGCTGCTTCAGCTCTTTACGAGTAATCTTGTAATGGCGATGAGTAGAGGGCATCGGTGGCTTGCAGCGCCCGGGCGGGGTTCAATCGAGCGTGCGAGACGGCCCCGTGCCGGCGCCGCTCCACAGCCCGCAGAAATCACATCTTGTACTTGAAGTCGTCGGGCGACATCCGCTCGAGTATTTCAGACCACTTGTCGCGCGACACGCCCGCGAGGTTCTGGTCCGAGGACGCCCCGGCCTCGGTCTGCGTCTCCTGCGGCTCGCTGGAATCGAGCAGGACCTGCTTGGCTACGTAGATGGGAGACTTGGTGCGCAACGCGATTGCGATCGCATCCGAGGGCCGCGAGTCGATTTCCAGGATCTTCCCGTCCCGAGTCTTGAGCTGGATCCGCGCGAAGTAAGTGCTTTCGCGCAGCTCGGTGATCTCGGCCGATTCCACCGTCGCTCCGAACTCCGACAGCAGGTTGCGCAACAGATCGTGGGTCATCGGACGCGGCGGGCGGATGCCCTCCAGCTCGGTAGCCATCGCGGTGGCTTCGAGCGGTCCGACCCAGATGGAGAGGTTGAGCTTGTTGTCAGGGTCCTTGAGGACGACGATCGGCATCTTGGTGGAGGGGTCGATAGTGATCCCGCCGACCATCATGAGAATGAAATCTTCTTTGTGAGCGGCCATGCGTTGGGTGTTTACCTGCGCGGAAATGGTGCGGGGCCGACGTTCAGCCCGCAGTCCATTGCTGCGAAATATCTTGGACCAAACAGGGCCAGTGGTCAACCTGAGGAAGCGTTTGAGAGCTCCAAGCCACGCGCTCAGCGCGCGACCAAGTGATCGACCACGCGGTAAAGCTGGTTGAGATTGCGGCACTCTTCGACCATGTCGCAGTGAACGGCATAGCGTTCCATCTCGCTGTCGCCGAAACCCCAGGTATTGCGGCTTTCCGGATTCAGCCAGATGACCCGCTTCGCACGCTGGCGAATTTCGCGCAGACACCAGTCGTGCGGCAAGTTGTAATTGTTGCGCGCATCGCCCAGCACGATCACGGTCGTCCGCTTGTTGATGGCTCCGATATGGTCGGCCACGAAACTACGGAAAGCAAAACCGAAATTCGAATGGGCGTAAACGTTGATAATGTCGCCCTTCAGCGCCACGTCCAGCGCATCCTTGATGTCGTTGGAGCGGAAGTGCTCGGTCACTTCGCCGATATCCGACACGAAGATGAAACTGCGCACGCGCGAATAGAGATCCTGCAGGGAGTAGACGAACTGCAGCATGAAGCGCGAGGCGTTCCGGACTGAGTCGGACACGTCGCACAGGATGACCACCTGCGGGCGCTCCTTCTTGCGGCGCTCGAAACGCAGCTTGAAGGGCACGCCGCCGCAATCGAGGTTGTTGCGCAGCGTCCGCTTGATATCGAAGCGCCCCTTCTTGGAGCGCTTGCGGCGAATGGCGATGACGTTCTTGAGGCGCTGCGCAAGTTTCTGCACCGCCTCCTGCATCTTCTTCAGTTCTTCTTCGCTGAGGTAGTAAAAGCTCTTCTCAGCGATCTGGTTCATCTTCTGGTCGTCGCGCTCGCGGATGTTGCGCTTCTCGCGCTCCATCCGCACGTAGCGGCGGATGATGTCCTCCAGCGCCTTGAGCCGGCGCTCGAGGTATTCTTCCATCCGCGCCTTCATCTCCTGCCCGAGATCCATCTTCTCGAGCTGCTCGCGCAGTTCCTTGATCTCGGCTTCGATCTTGTCGAGGCCGAGTTCCCTGGCGAGAGCGCGGGCGAAGTAGTTTTCTTCGATGGTGCGCTCGATGCCCTTTATCTTCGCGGCGCGAGCTGCTTCCTGGAGTTTCTTTTCCAGGGCGCCGGAATTGTTCTGGAGAAGTTGCTTGGCGAGCTCGGAGAGCTTCTTGCCCTCCTTCTGGAGCATCTTCTCGACGTCTTCCAGGAATTTCTGGAATTCCTGGTCCGACATCGAGAGCGCATCCTGCACCGCCTTGCTGGCCTGCTTGATGATCTCGCCAAGGCCGGAGAAGTAGACGTCGAACAGTTCTTCGAAAACCGGGAGCTCGCTGGCCCGCTTGATCATCGTGGAGCGCAGCGCGGAGCGAAAGACATCGCGCTCGCCGAGCCCGGTCACCTCCGAAGCGGAAAATGCGTCGAGAGTTTCGGCCAGCGAAACCCTGACTCCATTCTCGCGGAGCAGATTCGCAAATTCGACCAGCTTTTCTTCCATCGACGCCCTGCCCTGCCGCCTAGTTTAGCAGATCCTTGTCGCTGCTGCCCGTGGCATCTGCACCCCGTCGCGCTCGAACGCGCCTGACGTAGTCCTTGAGCTCTTCCTGCGCCTTGCGCACGTCTCCCTCGTACTTGACGATGGTGTCCAGGGTCTCGTTCACGAGCTCGTCATCGAGCTTTTGCACGTTGAGCAGCGTCAGAGCCTTGACCCAATCAAGCGTTTCGCTGATGCCCGGGGTCTTCTTGAGATCGAGCTTGCGCAGCGATTGCACGACCGCGACCACCTCGTCGGCCAGCTTGTCGGCCGCTTCGGGCACCTTGAGCTTGATGATCGCCAGCTCCTGCTTGCGGTCGGGGAAGTCGATGTAGAGATGCAGGCAGCGCCGCTTGAGCGCATCGGACATCTCGCGCGCATTGTTGGAGGTGAGGATGACCAGCGGGACGTGTTTCGCTTTCAAAGTCCCGAGCTCCGGCACCGAAATCTGAAAATCCGACAGCAGTTCGAGGAGGAACGCCTCGAACTCCGCATCGGCCTTGTCAATTTCGTCGATCAGCAGCACGCACTGCTTGTCCGAGCTGATGGCCTTCATCAACGGCCGCGGCAGGACAAACCGCTCGGAGAAGAAGACCTCATCTTCTTTCGCGATACGATCGACCGCTTCGGCGAGACCCTTCGCACCGGTGAGGACTTCGCTGATCTTGTCCTTCAAAATCTGGGTGTAGAGAAGCTGCTTGGCGTACTCCCATTCGTAGAGCGCCTTGCCCTCATCGAGGCCTTCGTAGCACTGGAGACGGATCAGCTCCTGGCCCAGAGAGGCGGCCAGCACCTTGGCGAGGTCCGTCTTGCCGACGCCAGCCGGCCCTTCCACCAGGATGGGTTTCTTGAGCGAGGTCGCAAGATATATGACCGTCGCGATTCGCCGACTGGCGATGTAATTGTTCTTGGCGAACTGGTCGATGACTTGATCGATCGATGAGAACATCAATCCTCCTCAACGGAATGCGGCAGGGCCCACGCTTTCCGCGCGCAATGGCAATTGAATACCATGCTCGGTCCTGCCGAGGAAACCCGTCCTTAACACTCGTTCAAGTGAATTAGAACAGAGAAGCGGCGGCGGTCGCCTAGATGTGGAGCGCTTCGAAGGCCCGTTCACCGCGCTCAAAGCGCTGACGCGATAAAGCGGAGGCATCGAGCTCGCCGTACCTGCCGTTGGCGATAAGGTCCGCGAGCGCCTGCCCGGCGCCGTAGGATTCCATCACGCCGCGTCCGCTGAACGAGTGCGCCTCGTAGATGCGCGGGGCCGCGCGCCCCACTATCGCGCTGCGGTCGGGACTGACTTCATAGAGCCCCGCCCATCCGGTCACGTGCCTGAGCCGCTCCATGCAGCTCATGCGCGCGAACAATCGCGGCCAGATTTCTGTCTGAAAGAACGGTTCGCCGTCGTAGTTGAAGTGGTACCCGGGCGGTTCCTCGGGTGGGGAATAGCCTGCGAGGATGTGCGGGCCTTCGTTGTGGAAATAGACGCCCGATGTGTCGACGATCATCCCATAGCGTTCGAGATTGGTGGTGCGGTTGTCGACGATACACACCTGGCGGCGAACCGGTTCGCTGTAGTTCTTCAGGCCCACCAGCCTGAGCGGGTACGGCGACCAGGCCCCGCCCGCGATCACGACCGAGTCCGCGCGCAACTCGAACAGGCGGCCAGTCTCAGCCTCGCCCGGACCATCCTGCGTCATCAGGCGCATCAGGCCCGCATCGGGCAGGTGCGCATCGGCTTGCCAACAATTGATCGTGACTCCATCGGACGCCGGGTCGATTCCGACCACCCACACGCGATCCAGGAACTGCGCGCCGCGGCGAATCGCCTCGCCGCGGTAGTGCTCCTTGAGCAGGTTTGGATTTATCAGGCCATCGCGCGGTGAGAACGTAGCGCCCGCGATCCCATCGAGCTTGTCGATCTCGGGAAAGCGGCGCCCTACTTCCGCGGCGTTCAGATTCTCAATCGGATGGCCCAGGTCGCGCTGGAGCTGTAGATGCGCGATGGCATCGTTCCAGTTGGAGTCATCGTAGAGCCAGAGGTAGCCCTTCTGACGGAAGCCGACCTGCGTCGCGATCTTTTCGTAAAACTCGATCGAGGCGCGGCAGAGGATGATATTTACCGGCTGCCACCAGGTGGCGCGCACCCCGCCGGCATTTTTCTCGCTGGAGCTCAGGCGCCCGCTGAGATCGAGATCGACGGTGATGGTCTTGAGGTTGCGCTGCGCCAGCGCCATCGCGATCGAGCTGCCGACGATTCCCGCACCGATCACGAACACGTCGAAGTGAGCATCGAGTTTCACAACGGCTCTCCGACGCCGGCGCGGTGGCCTTCGCGATCAGCCCGCCAGGATTGCGCGCTTCTGTTTTTCGTTGAAGGACAGCAGTTGCTGCATGTAGCCGAAACGCAGATGGTCGCGCCCCGCGGCGGACATCTTGTCGAACCAGTCGTCCTCCCCGAGCATCTCTGCCAGGCGCGGCGAGTTGCGATGAATCATCTGCACGTCCACCTTCTTGGGCTCGAGGCTGCGCAGGATGCCGCGATTGAAATGCGCGTGGAGCGTCACGCGATCGCCCGGCTCGGTGCGATCGCCCTGCCTATGCCACACGCCATGGGTGAAGTACACCACCGAGCCCTTGGGCATCTCGATCGGGACGGCATCTTCGGCGCCTTCTCCGGGGCGCGGTGGACGCCGCTTCTTGTTGCTCCCAGGAACGATCCAGGTCGGACCTGATGCAACGCGCCAGTCTTCCAGCGCCCACACACCCACACCGGTCAACGGGAACTCGGGGTAAGGTTCGGGGACGTGCGCGTAATCGGTATGCAGCGGGATTACGCCGGGCCCGGGGCCTTTCTTGATACTGCTGAACGATGCGATGACGGCGCCGCGATTCAGCGAGGCATCGATCAGCGTCATCAATAGTGGATTCTGGATGAGCTGCTCGAACTCGCGCCCGTGATAGAGCATCCAGTTCATCGAGAATGTCTGATGCGGCAGCAGTGCACGCAGGGTCGCGGCACGGACCTTCTCGGTGAACTGCGCAGAGATGGCGTGCTCGATGACAGTATAGCCCTGCTCTTCCATCTCGCGGATTTTCGAGGTGAGCCCCTGGCGTGCGGCGCGATGCGCCAGGTCGGGGTTCTCGACCGTGCGGCGGCCCATGTGGTCGTGAAAGAGAGCCATCACCTCGCGCGCATGCTCGTCCTTGAGCATGCCTTTGACGCGGACGGCATCGCGCCCGAACATAGTGACGATCTCGCGGCCCATCGCGAGCTGCGCACCCGGCGCGAGGACTCCAACGAACTGCGCGGCAGTAAGAGCGGCCTGGTAGTCGCCCTGCACGGTCAGGTCGGCCAATTCGTTGAACTCGCGCGCGACGGTGACGTTCTCACCGTCATAGCGCATGTTCCAAGTGGCGATATTGCCATCGAATTTCAGATGCGGGGGCGCATCGGTGAACCGCTCGCTGACGGAGAATGCCTTGCCAGCGAGTTGTTCCTTGCGGTTGCGGCATTCGCGCTCAAGGAATTTGCGGGCCTCGTCGAGCCAGGAATCGGAGAGGAACTCGAACCGGTTCGGTAGCATCATCATGGAGAGGTCCCCAGTAATTTGTACTTTAACTGACCGGTGGTTGGCGAACGAGGAGCCGGCGCCTTCGTCCCGTTGGTCCTCGGGACGCCTCGCAAGACCGGCGCACTGCGGCGACTTGGAGGGAGTCCGCCAGCGTTGCGATGGCCATGCTGCCGCTCAGATAGGGGACTTGTCTCACTGGCTACCTACCTTCTAAGTTTGAGGCGCGATGTGCACCCTCGCCATCTATTACAAGGTCGCACCTGAATGGCCAGTTATTATCGCGGCCAATCGCGATGAGTTCCTCGATCGGCCTGCCACCGATCCTGCGGTCTTGAATGAAAATCCCCTCGTGGTTGGAGGTAAGGATCTGCGCGCGGGTGGGACCTGGCTGGGGATCAACGAGTTTGGGCTGGTGGTCGGTTTGCTCAATCGCCGCCCTGCCGAAGAGGCGAACCCCAACGCGCGGTCGCGGGGGATGCTGTGCCTGGATGCCCTCCGCAGGCCAACCGCGGCGGAAGCGGCAAAATACGCGGGAGCGGAGCGCGGGGGCGATTACAATCCATTCAACCTGCTGATGGCTTCCCGCGATGCGGCCTACGTCGCATACAACCGCGGCAGCCACATAGAGGTAGTGCAGCTGACGTCCGGGCTCCATCTGCTGAGCAACCTCGACGTGAACGACTTCGAGTGCCCGAAGATCAGCCGCTCTTACAGCAGGTTCGCCGAGCTGGGTGAGAAGCCGCAGTTCAAATGCGATCCAGTCGGCGCGCGAAACGCGCTTGGATCATTGCTGGCAGATCACAGCACCCAGCTCGATTCGCGGACCGGGCGGCCGAATGCGCTCTGCTTGCATCTCGATGCGTACGGGACGCGCTCGTCGAGCCTGATCTTCCTGGGCAAGGGCGGCGAGGTGCGCCACTTCTTTGCGCCGGGTGCGCCATGCACGACGCCATACCGGAGTGCGATGGTTCCGCAATCGACGCGCGATCGCTTTCAGGGGGCGAAGTAGCCAACCGCGCCCGCGATGAGAAAGCAGATGATCGCGATGGCCGCGCAGGCCAGGAATATCGACGCGAGAAACGGCGGCTCGATAGAGAAGAAGAGAATCAGCGCGGCAATCAACGCCAGGACGCTCGCGACGATCGCGACCACCAGGCTTACTCTGCGCAACTGGTCCATCTCATCTACCGCGTACGCATCCCACGACAATTGAATAGAACATGAACCATTCGACCAATACTCTTCGCCCCGCCCTGCTCCTCGCGCTCGCAGCCGCTCTTTTTATCATCGGACCGGCAGCCGCCCAAATCTCGACCAACATGGGAACGGCAGATCTGAATTGGGAGCAACGCTTCCTCGGAATCCTGCCGCTGGTCAAGCCCGACCCGAAGGACCCCGTGATTGTCACGGTTAACGGAACTCCGATCACCGCCGCCGAGGTCAACGATTACGCGAAAACCGAGGCGCGGATGATCAACGCGACCTCGACGGAAGAATCGCGGGCGGTGTTCAAGGATGCGACGGAGAACCTGATTGGACGCCAGCTGCTCATCGATGAAGCGAAGCGGCGCAATATCATTATCCCGGAGCCGCAGGTGCTCGCGCGCGCCAATGAATTCAAGGTGACGGGCGCGGGAGGCGAGGAAGTTTCAGGATCGAGTGCGCCCGACCCGCAACTGATTAACGAAGTGCGTGGGTCGATGATGATCGAAAAGATGCTGGACGACGAATTTCGCGCGGCCAAGGTGCGGCCGACCGACGCACAGATCCAGCAGTACTACGATCAGCACAAGGATCTGTTCGTGAAAGACCCGGGCGAGGTGCGTATCTCGCATATCGCGGTCAAGCTGCCGGACAATCCGACCGACGCACAGAAGGCCGCCGCCGAAGAGAAAATCAAGAAACTTTACAAGGAAGCGGGGAAGACCAAGGACTTCGCCGCATTCGCGAAGGCCAATTCGGAGGATGAGCGATCGGCGGCCAAAGGGGGCGACCTTGGCTATTTTCGGCCCGGGCAGCTCCCGCCGGTGATCGACAAGTTGGTCTTCTCGACGCCGGTCGGGCACCTGACGCAGATCATCGAGTCCAACATGGGCTACAGCTTTATCAAGGTCACCGAGCGGCGCGGCGAGACTTACTCGACGCTGAAGGAAGTCAAGCCGAAGATCGCGATGGTGATGCTGGACTACAACGAAGACGCGGTGGTGAAGGCGCTGCTGAAGAAGCTCGCGAAGAAGGCCAAGATCGAGTTCGCCAAGACGCCCGCCTGACGGGCTCACCAGATGATCGATGCCGCCGCGGCCGTCGCCGCGATCAATCGGAATCATGGCACCCGGTACCGTTTGGCGGGCGCGATTCCCGGCGGCGAGAGCGGCGCTGTTCACCGCATCACTGACGAGTCGGGCGCCGAATACATTTTGAAATGGGGCGAAGGCGCGGAGTTTCACGCCGATCGAACCGTCACGATCGTGCGGCGGCTTCGCGCGGTGGGCTATCCCGTGCCTGAAATAGTGCTGGCCAGCCGGGATGACGAGCTACCGCGCTATCTCGTCCAGCGAATCATGCCGGGTACGAGACCATCGGTTCTCAGTCGCAGGATGGTGGAGCGCGTTATCGAGCTGAACAAGCTTCAGGAAGACGGTGCGGCGGAGTTTGCCGAGAATTGGCCCGCCTCGATCGTGGAAAGCATCGAACGCGGCTACCGCGATTGGTGCGTACACAAATCGCTCATGAATTACAGTGCGGAGACGGCGGACTTCCTGGGCGAATTGAAACAGACTGCCAAGGACGCGCGCAGCCTCCCCTTCCGGCAGGGCGATGCGGTACATTTCGATTTCAGTACCGCGAACATGCTGGTTGAGGAGGACGCGATTACGGGCATCATCGACTGGAATGGGTGCCGCGCGGGCGATCGCGGATTCGATCTCGTGACTTTGGGGTTTTACGCGCTGGCAGATCCGGCAACGTCGAAGTCGATACTCGACCACGCTGTTCGCGTTTCAGGTTCGGTGGCGGTCGCGTTGTACCTGGCGCATATGGTGTTGCGGCAGATGGATTGGTCGATTCGGTATCATGATGAGGCGACGATCCAGCGATACCTGGCGATTGCGCGGAGTGCGATGGTGATCATTCGGGAATTGGCACCCAGGGACAGAATGCCTTCCTAGCCTCTCTCCGCGCTGAGAGGTCAGGAAGGAGTCGCACGATAGTGGGTGGGGTCGGCGATGCCGGCCTCGGCGAAGGCTTCGATGCGTTCGGCGCACTTGGTGCAGGCGCCGCAGTGGACCAGGCCGCGCGGTTGAGCGCATGAGAGCGTCAGGGCCAGCGCGAATGCCCTGCCCCGCCGAATCACCTGCGCCTTGCTCATTCCCACGAACGGCACCTTGATTTTGAGTGGCAGCCCGATGCCCAATTTGACCGCGCGCTCTACCGCCCGGAAGAACTCCGGGCGCGCATCGGGAAACGGATTCGCATCGAGCGGCGCCATCGCGATCTCGCCGATTCGCTCGTAGGCGCACAGGACGGAGGCCTTTACCAGCAAGCTGAGGTTGCGGCCGATTATGTAGTTGGACGAGGTTGAGGCACGATAGCCGGGCACTCCGCGCCCGGTCACGCTCCAGTGTTCCGGCGCCACGTCATTCATCGGCAGGGTGAGAACCCGGAGAGGCTCGACGCGCAATCCGCGCAGGGTCTTCAGGAACCTTCGCAGCGCGATTTGCTCATCGCGTTCCCATCGCAGGCCCGCGCGAACATAGAGAGGAAAGACGTGGCGCTTGCGACGTGCGAGGTCCGCGAGCAGCACCGAGCTGTCGAGGCCGCCGCTTGCGAGTACCGCGATCCGCGAAGAAACCGGTTTGATATCGAAAGATCGCTTCACTTCACGCATCGAGGTACCCCGGACCGAACTCCATCGTCTCGCCATCGCGGCCCGCGGCGATGTTCTCCGGCACAAACCAGAGCACCGGCACGATCGCCGCAGTCGCCATCGTCGTGATCACAACCGCCCAGGTGAAGCCGCCGTGTGCGTAGATCAAGCTACCGAGCAGATTTCCGAAATTGGTAGAGAGGGCATATGCGGTCGTGACCGCCAGCATCATGCCGGTTCCCTCGAGGCCTTTCGGGCATGAGCGCATGATGAGATCGACGTACGCGGCGGTCGGCAATCCGCCGAACAGCCCGTACAAGACGGCGACGGCAATCGCGCTGGCAGGACTCTGGGCAAAGAACATGATCGGTCCCTGCAGAATTGCGACCAGGGTGCCCCACCACAGCAGCGACGCGAGTGAGAATCTTTTACAGAGCGGTCCGTAGAGGAGAGCGCTGGGAATGAAGAACAACCACTGGAAGGCGGCGAAGGTCCCATAGACCTCGCTCGAAACCTTAACGGTGTTCGTCAGATGGTAGAACATCGGGGTGCCCCACCCCGGCCCGAAGTTCCAGAGCAGGAAGACCACCGTCGCGGGCCATATGGGACGATAGCGCGCGAGCCGCGAGATCGCGGCGAGACCTGATTCCCTGCGAACTCCTGCCTCATCGAAGGACACAATCGCGCCCAGGCGCCAGAAGGCTTGCGCCGCGATCACCGCGGTCACGCAGGCGGCGACGATGAAGGCGCCGCGGGGAGGCACGTGCGCCACCAGCCATCCGCCGAGAAAGGCGGAGATAACCGCGGGCACGTAGGTCGCGACGCCGGACACGACGGCGAGCCGACCCGTCATCAGATGCGCCTGCGCGACACCCGCCATCAGGGCTTGTGCGCCGGCGAGGACGACCAGGTACGCAACACCGGCAACGAGAGTGGCATAGAGCAACCGTGAATAGTTGATGGGCGCAACGCCCAAGTATAGATACGCGGCAAGGGCGATAGTCGCGCCGGCAAGGAGATACGCGCGATCGCCCATCCCTCGCGGGCGGAAACGATCGCGCATGAAGCCCGGCAGAAAGCCGAGGTAACCCGGCGCGCCCACGATCACCACGAACATCGCGAGCTGCACCGGTGAGAGGTGCAGATTGTCCTTGAGGTAGTAGCCGATCGGAATCGATGCGAGGCCTGAGGGCGTTCCGAGACCCAGGGCGAGACAGAGCACCAGGAAGTAGCCGACGATTGCGAGTCGCGATTCGGATGCGATTTCGGCGGAATGAATCGAGGTCGTGTAGTCGCGGGCAATCTGCGGCTCGGCCGACATCGGGTGAAGCAAGGCGGCAGCTCGCGTGGCGATTACGCGATCAGGCGGCCTCCATCGAGGACCAGCGTCGCGCCGGTCGCGAAGTCGGTGCCTTCGCAGAAAAACAGGACTGCGCGGGCGACGTCTTCGGGCGTGCCCATCTTCCTGGTGAGCGTGCCGGCGACCATTTTCGCAATCTCAGTTTGATCGTATTCCTCGGGCGCGAGCACGGGACCGAGGGCGACACAATTGACCTGCACTTCGGGCGCGAGTGCCTTGGCGAGCCCACGCGTCAGTCCAATGATTCCGGTCTTGGATACGGTGTACGGCAGGTAATTGTTGTACGGACGGATACCGGCCCAATCGCCGATATTGACGATCTTGCCCGCGCCCTGCTTGCGCATCTGGAGGCCCGCCAGCCGGGAGAGAAAGAACGGCGCCTTGAGATTGGTGTTGAGGTTGACGTCCCAGTCGCGCTCGGTCACTTCTTCGAGCGGTTTGCGATAGAAGACCGAGGCGCAGTTGACGAGTACGTCGATGCGTCCGAGGCCGGCGACGATCTCGGGCACCATCGCTTCGATCTGCGACACTTGTTCGAGGTCGGCATGAAAGGCGCGCGCCTTGCCGCCTTTCGCTTCGATCTCCGCGACCACCGCAGCGGCCTCGGACTTTGAGCTGCGATAGTGGACCGCGATGGTGGCGCCGCGCGCGGCGAACGACGTCGCGATAGTCTTGCCGACGCGTTTGCCGGCGCCGGTCACGAGAACGACTTTGCCCTGCAGATCCATCGCCCTCCTTACCGAGATGAGCGCTCGCTCAGGAATCCAGGGACGCGCGAATCGCCTTCACCAGCGCGAGGTTGTCGCTGTGGCCGGTCCGCGATGCGGTCACGTGGCCGAGCACGGGACGGCACAGCAGGTAGAGGTCTCCGATCAAATCGAGGACCTTGTGGCGCGCGAACTCATCGGGGAAGCGCAAGGTAGTGTTCACCACTTTTTCGTTGTCGACGAGGATCGCGTTGTCGATACGACCGCCGCTCGCCAGTCCCATCTCGGTCATCTTGCGGAATTCTTCGACGAAACCGAAGGTGCGCGCCGGAGCGATTTCCTCGATGTAGCTGTCGGGCGAGGTCAGCTCGAAATGCACCTGCTGCCGGCCGATCGGCCTGGGATACTCGAGCGTGTAATCGATGATCAGATGGTCAGCAGGTTCGATCCTGATGAACTCGCGCTGGTTGGCGCTGGCGATCGCGACCGGCTGCTTGATTCGCACCGGCTCGACGGGAGCACCCTGCTCCACCACGCCTGCTTCCCGAATCTGCTTGCACAGCTCGCGCGCGGAGCCGTCGAGGGCCGGAATTTCATCTTCGGTCTTGATCAGCAGGTTGCTGATGCCGAACGCATGCAGCGCCGACATCAGGTGTTCGACGGTGCGAATCGAACGCCCCCGGGAAGTGAGCGTGGTGTTGTAGGCGGTGTCGGTCACGTTCTCGAGCTTGACCGCGACCGGAGTGTCGTCCGCGAGCGAGGAAAATACGATTCCAAATCCGACCGGAGCGGGATGGAGAATGACGCCGGTCTTGAGGCCGGTGTGCAGGCCCTGCCCTCCCAGCACGATCGATCTCGCGAGAGTCCGCTGCGCGAATGCGCCGCGCGAGACCTTCGCGCCGGCGCTCGCGGCGGGAGATTCGCCTGCCAACTGTTCCGCGGTCACCGGACCCGAGGTTCCGCCCACGAGCGCGCGGGAGATCGATGCGAGCAGGCCGCTGACCGAGAATGGCTTCTGGATAAAATCCGCCGCGCCCAGCTTGGTCGCAGCGACGGCGCTCTGGATGTTCGCATGACCGGAGATCATAATGACGGGAACTCCGGGCTGCTCGGCCTTGATACGGCGCAGCAGCTCGATGCCGTCGATATCGGGCATCCAGACATCCAGGAGCACGAGCGCGGGCGATTCGCGATGGATCAAGTCCATCACGCCCGGAGCATCCGCAGTATCCACCACCCGGAAGCCTTCGTCGCTGAGAATTCCCCGCAGCGACGAACGAATCCTCTCCTCATCATCCACCACCAAAACAGTTTCGTTCACTGGACCGTCTCCTTGGAAAGCTTTGGAAAACCAACCGGCGGCATGCGAACAAGGAACCGGTACCGGCGTCCCTCGCGGGACGCTGTCCGGAATCCTTCCCTGCGCTCGCGTTGCCCGCTTCGCTCAGGATGACATAGCGCGGTTTCGTTTGTTGTGCGGTTATTCAAAGTCTGTCGGGATTGTACATGCGGCTGGCATTCGCGTCAGCTGGCGGCCTTGGCGAATGGCAGGTTTCTTACCGGAAACTCGATGATGAATCTACTTCCGCGCGGCTGATTGTCAGTCACACGGATGAATCCATGATGGTCGGTGACGATCGCGGAGACGATCGCGAGGCCCAGCCCCGTGCCGCCCTTCTTGCTCGAGAAGTACGGCTCGAAGATGCGCGTGCGCAGGCGCGGATCGATGCCGGGTCCGTTGTCCGCGATTTCGAGGGTCGCGATGCCGGCGCCCGCGCGCAGGGAGGTTTTCACGTCGATGCGAGGTTTGTCTCCGTTCTGATTGAAGGAAGTAGTGGCGCTGACGGCATTGTCGAGCAGATTCACCAGCACGCGGCGCATCGCCTCGCGATCGATCATCAGCTCGGGGAAGCCGTAGGCGAGATCGAGGCCGAACTCGACGCCCGGATGGGCGGCGCGAAAGTTGGCGACCGCGTCGGCGGCGAGCTGGTTCAGATCGCCGGGCGCGGGCGTCAGATGGGGCATGCGCGCGAACGCCGAGAACTCGTTCACCAGATGCTTGAGCGCCTCGACCTCGCCGATAATGGTGCGGGTGCATTCCTCGACGAGCGGAGAATTGTTGGCGCCCTTGTCGACGAGCTGGCGGCGCATGCGCTCGGCGGAGAGCTGAATGGGGGTGAGAGGATTCTTGATCTCGTGCGCGATGCGCCGGGCGACCTCGCGCCACGCTTCCATCCGCTCGACCTTGGCGATCTGGCTCACATCCTCGAAGAACAGCACCGAGCCGAGCGGTTCGCCCAGGTCGTCGCTGAGCGGGCTGGTGGTCATCATCAGCTCGGTCTCTCCCCCACCTGCCTCGCTCTTGACGGTGGCGCGGGTCTCGGCGGGACGGGCCGCGGCGGCGAGGGTGTCATCAAGAGTAGGGACGAGCGAGGGCTGGAAAACGTTGCGATAGTGGCGGCCGATCGCGTTGGCGGCATCGAGGCCCAGCAGGCGTTCAGCGCAAGGATTGATGGTCGTAACGATCCCCTCGGGGTCGAGGCCGACGACGCCCGCGGAGACATTTTCGAGCAGCGTTTCGGTGTAGCGGCGGCGCTGCTCGAGTTCGGCAGCGGAGGCGCGCAGGTCGGCGGTCATCTGGTTGAAGGAGCCGATGAGGCGCCCGATTTCGTCATCGCCGACCTGCGGAATCGAATAGTTGAGGTTGCCGCCGGCGATCGCCTGCGTGCCCTGGAGCAGGCGCTTGATGGGAATCGTGATGCCGCGCGCCAGGTACATCCCGAACCAGCTCGCGAGCAGGACCACGACCAGGCCGATGAGGATCAACGCGATGATGTAGCTGTTAACAATCGGTTGTCGGAGGATCCGGAGTTGCGAGTAGTCCTCGGCGGACTTGGAGATTCCTTCGGCGCGCGTGGCGAGGCTGCGGGGCAAGTAATAGTCCACGACCACGGCGCCGACGACGTTTTCGGACTCGGGCGATGCGTAAATCGGCGCGCTGCCGCGGATGACGTCGGAGTTGCCCAGGCGATCGGTCCGGGTCATCGCCTGCCCCTTCATCGTGTCGATCAGCATCGAGGAGTCAGGTGCGACGCCGATCCCGGTGGGAATGCGCGGACTGAGCGCGATGAGCAGGAGTTTGCGGTCGGCGGAGAAGACCTCGATGGTGCCCAGGTTGTATTCCTGCTGGCGCCGTTCGATGAAATCCTTCAGGCCCGGGCGCGCGGTCTGATTGAGCAGCTGGCGTGAGGCGATTTGCTCGGCGAGCACGCGCGCAAAGTGGGCGGCGTTGTTGGCCGAGTTCAGATAGTAGGTCCGGGCGATTTCCAGCGAATCGTCGAGGACGTGCTGGTATTCGGGCTTGAACCATCCGGAGATGTCCGCGTTCAGAAACACACCCGAGACGTAGAGCAGGAACGCGCTGGGGACGAGCGCGACGGCAATAAAGCCGGCGACGAGCCGGACCTGGAAACGGGAGCCGATAAGGCCGCGGCGGCGTTCGAAGATAACTTTCGCGAGATTGCGCCCGACGAGGAACAGCAGCAGGACCAGGAGCAGGAAGCTCAGGTTGAAAAGCAGGACGACGACGAGGTTGGAGACCAGGGAGGTGTGGCGCGAGAGCGCCGGCAGCTCGGTTTGGGCCAGGACGAAGGCGATCAGGGTGGCGGCGGCGATACCGACGGCGATGAGCTCGCGGCGACGCCGCTTGGATTCGGCGCGCCGGTAGGCCGGGTCTGCCATCCGGATCGGCACTACCATCGCCTCATGAGAGCCAGCGCGACCGACACCACGACACTAAGCACGATGCAGGTAGCGATGGGGAAATAGAAGGACGCGTTGCCGCGGCGAATATAGATGTCACCGGGGAGGCGTCCGAGGTACGGGACCTGCCCGAAGCCCCACACGAGGGCACCTGCCACGATGAGCAGAAGCCCAATCAAAATGAGCCCTTTTCCGAGCGGCGCCATCACATAGGCCTACGGCGCAGATTGTATAAGAAGGATGGCTCAAGAAATATGGCGGCGGCGCCGGGGATGATGCGCCTCCGGCGATGTTCAGATGAGGTCACGGATCGTGCAGATTGCGTGAAGGTGGCGAGGGGTTTCAGCACAAAATCATGAACGTGCGCAAGGAAATACTCCCCGGAAGTCTGGAGTTTCCTGTGGAGATGTTAACATTTGCTAACATTTTGCTCTTCGCTCGACTCCGCGAGCGCTCCGCCTCGCGAGCGCTCACGCGCTGCGCTCGCAGACTCGCGACCTTCGGGTGGGACTGCCAAAATCCGGCTCACTCCAGCATCCTGAAGCGATGGCATTTTGCTGGCAAATGGGCGACACGGGACGTCCACAGGTTGTGCTCACTTCCCTGCGCCAAGGCTTCGGAGGTGGCAAATGCGCTGTGGGCGCATTCTACAGGTTGTGCGCAGGAGAAACTCACCAGCGGCACAGGAAGACAAGATTCGTTGAATTTCTTGGTCTCGCGGTCGTTCGTTCTAGGGACGCCGAGAAGACATCGCACCTTGCCGGCACCGGCCGCTGGCGACGGCAGAATGATCTCTGACGCTATGGACGCGGTGGCGGCATTCCATGACGTGAAGGGCTTTCAAGAGCCATCTTTGTCTCAGTTTACGTTTGCTGCTGCCGAGATGTTGAGGCGTTCACCGCGCGTTTATTGACACACAGTTGCTGGTGCGACTACTTATGGTGTTCCAAAGGGGGGCAGTAACTCTTGCTTTTCAAAGTGATGAGACGGATCGTGCCGCGGAGCGCCTTTGCGCGATTTTCACTGCTTCCCGGGCTGGCGCTTCTGGTCGCGATGGGCAGTTGGAAAGTCTTTGCTCAAAACATCGGAGACATGCCCTCTCTCAGAAGCAAGGCACCCAGGACCAAGGCGCTGAAGGTGTCCCCCGGCAGCCTCAATTTCGGCACACTCAAACCATTCGAGAACAGCAGCGCGAAAACCGTCACTATCAAGAACCCGAATTCGATCGCTCTCGCGATCACCTCGATAGCCTCGTCGGATCCACAGTTTGTAGCGACCCAGAACTGCGTTGGCACCATCGCAGCCAAAGGCAGTTGCTCCGTGTCGGTAACTTTCCGTCCCTTATTGGATGGTAAGAAGTCGGCCAAGCTTACGATCGACAACAACGGACCCAAGACTCTCAGTATCGGACTCAAAGGCACCGGCAAGGGCAACGCGGTAGCCACAGCGACGGCTACTGCTACCGCCACACCTACGCCGACCACCACGGCCACACCTACTCCGACGGCCACGCCGACCGCTGCAGCGTGCCCGAACCCGAGTCCAGGGGCATGTCCATCGAGCGGTGCGCCTTCAGCCACATCGTTGATTCCGAGTTCCGCGATAGCCGGAGGACCGGACATCCCTTTTGCTATCTGCGGCTGTAATTTGACCTCATCGACGACGGTTCGATGGAACGGGGTCGGGCAATCCACCCAGTTCATTTCATCCAACCAGATCAACTCAAACATCTCCGCTGCGGATCTCTCAAATGTCGGGGTGGACAACGTGACGGTAAGCGCAGGATCGCAGGTCTCCTCGCCGCAGACCTTTTTTGTGGGGAGCAGCGGCGGTAACGGATATGCCGAACTGGAGATCGATCAGCAGGCCAACGATATCGTGAATGACCCGCTTAACCAGGTCATCTACATTTCGGTGCCGGGTGCGGCCGCGACCAATGGCAACACGATCTCGGTAGTAGATCTTGCGTCGGGTCAGATCACCTCGTCACAATTTGCGGGCAGCAATCCCGATGTGCTGGCGATCTCGGATGACAGCCAGTTCCTGTATGCAGGGATCGACGGCGCGGCATCAGTGCAGCGCTTTATCCTGCCGAGTCTCACAAACGACATCAGCATCCCGCTGGGGCGAAGTCAGTTCGACGGGCCGTACTACGCGCTGGACATCCAGGTTGCGCCGGGTGCGCCGCACACAACGGCCCTTACACTCGCCAATTTTGGCTTCAGTCCGTCCGCTGACTAAGGAATCGCGATTTTTGACGATGCCACGCAGCGTCCGACGATCGCCAAGGGACGGTTCAATGGTGGGGAAGCGCTGTATGATTCGCTTCAGTGGGGATCCGACGCGACTGCACTTTATGCCTCGAATTTCGAAGACAGCGGTTTCGATTTCTATACTCTGTCCGTGAATTCCTCGGGCGTCAGTCTGGACAACGATTACCCGGGGACCTTTTCGTCCTATTCTTCAAGAATTCACTTCGACCGCGGGACGGGTCTGATCTATGGAGACAATGGTCAGGTAGTCAACCCGGTAACCGCGAATCCGGTGGGATCCTATACGACATCGCCGGCGGCAGTAATGGTGCCCGATTCCTCGCTGGATAGAGCATTTTTCGTAAGCAGTTTTGGTGGCTCAAGCGGAACAACGATCCAGGCATTCGATCTGACGCACTTTACCTCCATAGGCTCGATCACGATTCCGAATGCCACGGACGATCCCGTTCGCATGATCCGATGGGGCAGCAACGGACTGGCGTTCGCGACCTATCAGGGACCCGTGTACCTAGTCGGCGGAAATTTCGTGCATTAACTGGTTCGAGTGGAGCGCAGGGTGAGACACCATGACAAGGTGCTCTAACCACAAAAGGCACCTGGTTCAGGACGACGGAGCTTGTAGCCTGCCTTCGTTGGCACCTTTTGTCTCAGTGGTTGATTTCCGTGCTTCCGTGGCGATCGCTGGATATTTGAGGACAGCGTAGCCACTTCCGGATTCAGCGGCGACGTGGAACCTCGCCTATGACCCATCACGACAAGGTCCAGCGTCTGATTGGCGAACTGGGTGCACAGGGGCTCAGCCAGTATGAAGCGGCGCCCCGAATGTTCCGTTGGTTGTGGTCATTAGGCATCGAACTTCCGCCTCCCATTTTCATGTCGTTTTGGCTGCTTGTGCTGTTTGCTGGCGCTGTGTTCGGGGTCGGCATGTTCGTTCTTGTCTTTGCCATAATCCGCGGAAATGAGGCTGCTCTGGGCTTGGCACTGGGGCGCTCCACACGATCTTTTTCTCACGTGTCCACGTCCTTCCTGGTGGCGCTGAACACAATCCTGGGTGTTCTCTTTGGTCTGCTCATGGCCTTCCATTTCCGGCGACAGGCAAAGCGCTTCAAACTTTCGGATTGGAGGAACTACGGAGAATCGGTCTGATTCGCGATCGCTTGACCTATCCGCCGGAGCAACATCGCGGGGCACAACGAGTACGAAGCCTACGGGGCCGCGACCAGCACGGGCGGCGGAGTGAACGCGCTGTGGTTCACGGGGCAGGAGCAAATCAGCACCACCAACGGACCGCCCTCGCCGCCCAGCAACCTGGTGCACATGCGCAATAGGATTTACAACACCCGCTTGCAGCGCTTCATGTCGCCGGACCCGATCGGCTACGCGGGCAGGCAGATGAATCTGTATGCGTATGTGGGCAATGATCCGATGAATGCGATCGATCCGAGCGGACTTTCTCCGAGCGCGGGACCTCCGGATCCAGCGGCCGCACCGAGATTGACACACGATAAGAACGGACGAACTAGATACACTTGGGGTGACGGTTCATCGATCGGAGACGGGCCAGACAAGGGTGGTCCGACTGGAAGCGGCGCTGAGGGCTCCTACATGAATATTGGAGACCCCGAAGAAGGGGTGGACGCCAATGCGGCCGTTCCTGACCCCAGCGCGGTATTTGCCGCCGGTACTGTGGGGCGGTCCAGGTCTACAAGGTAAGGGAGAACCATACGTCGATTACAATTTCAGTTTTGGCACTCCGTTTCTCTTTGGCCCGACGTTTGGAGTTCAGGAAACCGCCACGCATAGGTATCCCTAAGTTGGGTTTGGAATCATGACGCCTGGGCTTGGAGCATCTGTAACCTTCGGCATTGGACCTTCGACCGGTTTCCAGACTGGTGCGCAACATGACTGGGTGGCGGAGTCTATCAGTATGGCTACGCGTTTGGTCCCGGTGCGTTTCAGGAACTCGGCGGGGGCTCTCCGGGAGGGTCAATAACCCGGTACTACGTATTCGGACCATTTGACTATTAGCAATATGTTAGACTGGACCCGAATCATCGGCGATGTAATGGGCATTGCAATGGGCCTGGGCGCCGCAATCTTCAATGAAAGCTTTGCGCGCCAGGTTGCAGCGACAAGGCAGCCCTTTATGAGTACCGACTACTCGAAATACCTTCCGCGGGTTCGGCTTTTTGGGAAAATTGTAGGTCCTATTGTCGCTCTAATCGCTGCGGGCGATTTGATCGCGACTCTTTATGGGGCAATTAAGTGACGGTTTCCAGGCATCTTCATACGAATGCCGGGCATGTATGAAAAATTAGCTAGTGCGCGAGGAGCCCGCAGTTTCCCGTCACTTGCGTGCAGGGTGCTGGGGCGCAGACAGATGAAATCCGGCGAGGCTGGCTCAGGAATTTTCGGCTATTTCCGTTTTCTAGCACTTGTGCTTTGTGCCCTATCGATCGCGGGCTTCGCTCTTGCGGCTCTGGCAACCCTGGCCGTCCAGTTGGGAGTTGCATCATTTTTTTTGCGCAATGTGACACTGGGGCTGTTTCTCGCAGGTTTTCCGCTAGGCATCATGGTCGCCATCGTTCGATTTGCTCTCGTTTGTGCGGACAACCGGTGTGGACCTTGGGATCTGGTGACGAAGACCTATAACCGCTCCGAAACAGGCACGCCGAAAATCATTACTAGGCCTGCCCCATCGTGGCTTAACAAGATGATTCTTCTCGTCGGTCTCTATGACGCGACGATCTTCGGGCTGTTTGTGTTCAGAAATTTCCCGAACTCATCGGCGACCTTGACGGATGAGATATCGTTGATCAGCGGATTTTCGGCGCTATTCCTTCTTTGGATCGCGATGACTGCATTTGCGTACACCTCGAATTGAAAAAAGGGGAATCTGGCCTCCATAAGCTGCCCCCTCTTCTTGGCGGGCGGGATGTCTGCGCCACTGGATAACAATTGGCCCGCGCGACAGGCCTGCATCCGAGTTGGGACCACCTTGAGAGCTGGTCGCCGGTTGATTTGAGGGTCTCGAAGTCCCCGCAGGTGCTAGTTCGCGCTCGTCTTTGCTCCAGGTCGACTAGTCGGCCCTAGGTATCGGGCCGCGAATTCACAACGGCGCAGGTTGAAGCCCGCCCCCACCCGGGAAAAGTCACGCAACCGAACTTCCTAAGTAAGCGCGAACTTTAGTCTGCGCTTTATGAAGCCGCGCTCCCGCGCCTTCCACTCCGCAACCTGCCCCGCGAAAATCGGTCCACATGAGGTGTCGGATCCTCCGAACGTGTTAAGCAGGATGGCATCCGTAGAGGGCAGCACTACCTGCGGGACGGGAATACGACCGTGCAGGAACAGTATAGCTGTTGCGGGAACGCGGACCTCATCGCGGGTCCCGGGCTGGACGACCAATTCGCGCGGGTGGAACCGGGTGGCGGAACGCCGGAGTCGTATTTCAAGGATGCGCGCAACGATACGATCGTGATGACGTATCCGCCGGGCAGCAACATCGCGGGGCACAACGAGTACGAGGCCTACGGGGCCGCGACCAGCACGGGCGGCGGAGTGAATGCGCTGTGGTTCACGGGACAGGAGCAGGTTCAGCGCCACCAACGGACCGCCCTCGCCGGGCAGTTGGCATCTGGTGAATCGATAATGACCTTCAGAAAAGAGCTAGTACTGCTGCATTGGGGAACAGTTCTTGGTGTGTTCAGTTTCGCGTTTCTCGTGCTGGGAAACGGAATCCTAATCTTTTTACCGTCGGCGTTGATAGTGTTTCTGATGGCTCTGTATACGATGAGTCGACAATGCCCAAATTGCGGTGAGTATGTCTGGAAGCGCCGTAGCGCCCGCAGCGGTATCGTCTATTGGGGCGGGTTTACGACTCCAAAGGCTTGTTCTGATTGCGAAAGTCAATTCGACTCGTTTCCAGCTGAATGGTCCGCTAAATCATCCCAGACGCGGGCCACTTCGCGTGGGCAAAGATCGAGCACGGTCCGGCAAAACCTCTTCGTCGCTTGGGTGGTTCTTATCGCCAATGTGGCGGGAGGAATCAGCATTTCGGCCATTACGAGCGACCCCCGAATCGCCTTCCTGTTCAGAGGGTTTGCTGTCGCCGTTCCCTTTGTGGTCGCTGGATACCTAGTGACTCTACGATGCGACCACTGCGGTGGCGCCGTTCTTTTAAAGAGCGGCAATATAGGTTGGCTAGCACTTCCGTATCCTGCGCGCATTTTCCCGAAAACCTGCAACCATTGTGGGCAGCGATTGGATATCTAGCCCAGCCACGAGGCGGAAGGACTTGGCCGAGGATACGTGCCAGGCTCGACCATGGCTAGCGGGCCAGGTAGCCGCCATCTACGAGTAGTGGGCAGCCGGTTATGAATGAGGATTCGTCGGAGGCAAGGAACAGGATTGCGTTGGCGATTTCTTCGGGTTGGGCGTTGCGGCCCATTGGTTCCGCGCGTTGGGCTGCTTTCCAGAATTGGGAGACTTCTTCTGCGGTGCCGCGCTTGATGATGTTGGTCTCTACGTTGCCGGGGCATACGCAGTTCACCCTGATGCCGTCGGCGGCGTAGCGACTGGCGAGAGACTTGGTTAGTTGGAGCGCGCCGGCCTTGGTGATGTTGTAGGCGACGGTGCTGGCTCCATCCATTTCCTGGCCGATGAAGGAAGAAATCGAGGCGAGGTTTACGATCGATCCGCGCCTCTGGGCAAGCATGTGCGGGACCACGTGCTTGCAGCACAGGAACATGCTCTTGAGGTTTATATCCATCATGCGGTCCCATTCGGCGACTGTCATATCGGTGATGTCTTTCGCGAAATGGATGCCGGCGTTGTTGACGAGGATGTCGATGCGGCCGAAGGCGGACATGGTTTCGGCGGCCAGGGCGACCGAGGTTGGTTCTTTGGAGATATCGCCGGGGACTGCACGGCAGGGAACGGAGCCGAGGGCAGTTTTCAGGTGGTCGAGGCTTGAAGCATCGATATCGTTGATGACCAGTGATGCGCCTTCGCGGGCAAACAGAGTCGCCGTCGCGCGGCCGATGCCGCTGCCGGCGCCGGTGATGATTGCGATTTTGTCGTGGAGGCGCATGGTCTAGCCTAGTCTCTCCGGCCACCGCCGCGGCGAAATGTTTCGTCTAAACCGACCGGTGGCAGAGGAACCGGTACCGGGTGCGCGTACCAAGTACGCGCACCTGTCCGGAGGCCAGCAGCCATGTCGACTTCGTTCGCGTTGCTCACTTCGCTCAGGATGGCATCAAGCGTGGGCGTGGGCTTGTTTGCTGGCTTCGCGGGCGGCGGCTGACTCCTTGATTATTTTTTCTGCTACCGGGGGTGGGGCTTCCTCGTAGTGGGAGAAGTGTTGCTCGAAGGAGCCACGGCCTGAGGTTATCGAGCGCAGGTCGGGGGCGTACTTGAGTACTTCGGACATCGGGACCACGGCTTTGATGATCTGGCCGTGGCCTTTCGTGTCCATCCCTAGCACCTTGCCGCGCCGGGAGTTGAGGTCCCCGATCACGTCGCCCATGCACTCGTCAGGGCATGAGACCTCCAGCGCGACCATCGGTTCCAGGATGATCGGCTTGGCTTTCTCGAGCGCGGCCTTAAAGCCCATCGAGGCCGCGATCTGGAAGGCCATGTCCGAGGAATCGACTTCGTGGTAGCTGCCGTCATAGACGGTGACCTTCACGTCGAGCATCGGGTAGCCAGCGAGAAAACCCTGGGGCAACGTGTTGCGAATGCCCTTCTCGACCGACGGGATGAACTGCCGGGGAATGGAGCCGCCTACTATCTTGTCCTCGAACTCGAAGCCTTTGCCGCGCGGAAGCGGCTCGACCTTGAGCCAGCAATCGCCGTATTGCCCTTTCCCACCCGATTGCCGCTTGTACTTGCCCTGCGCTTCAGCCTTGCCTTTGATAGTTTCCTTGTAGGGAACCTTGGGCGACTGAAGTTCAACTTCTACACTAAATTTCCGTTTGAGCTTCTCGACCGTGACCTCGATATGCATCTGGCCGGTGCCGGACAAGATGATCTCGTGGGTCTGGGGGTCACGATGCATCTCGAGCGCGGTGTCTTCCTCCACCAGCTTGTGCAGCGCGGCGGAGGCCTTCTCTTCGTCGCCCTTGGACTTGGGGCGGATTGCGAACGAGATAACCGGTGCGGGCCGGGCCGGAGGATCGAAGAGCACGGGCGATTTCTCATCGCAGAGCGTATCGCCGGTGGTGGTATCCTTGAGCTTGGCGACGGCGACGATTTCCCCGGGCAGCGCGGCGGTCAGCGGAGTTTGCTTCTTGCCCTCCAGGCGCAGCAACTGGCCGAAGCGTTCTTTGGTCTCGCGCGCGGAATTGAACACGGTCGCATCGCTGGTCGCTTTCCCGGAGATGACCCGGAAGATCGACAGCTTGCCCGCGAAGGGATCGATGACGGTCTTGAACACGAACGCGGAGAACGGTGCCGTGGGATCCGCTTTGCGCTCCTGCTCTTCGCCGCTGGTTGGATGCTGCGCCTTGACGGCGGGGCGTTCGTTGGGGGCGGGCAGGAGCGTCGTGATCGCATCGAGGAGCGGACCCTCACCGATATTCTTGCTGCCGGATCCACAGAACACGGGGGTGATCATGCCGGCAGCTACGGCGGCATGGAGAGCCGCGCGAACCTTCTCTTCCGGCAGCGTCCCCTTGTCGAGGTACTCCTCGAGCAACTCGTCATCGGTCTCGGCAACCGATTCGAACAGGGCATTACGCGCCTTCTCGGCGCGCTCCTTCAATTCACCTGAGAGCTCCTCTTCGCGCGGCTTGCCGGATGCGTCGGGATAGATGATCGCCTTCATCGCAAGCACATCGATCACGCCATTGAGCGCAGCCTCGGAACCAACAGGAAGCGTCATCGCGACCGGCCTGGCTTCGAGATGCTTCTCGAGGTCGGCGAAGGCGGCATCGAAGCTGGCGCGTTCGCGATCGAGGCGCGAGACGAAGGCGAGATGCGGGATGCCGGCCTCGCTGATCGCGCTCCAGATTTTTTCGGATTCGACCTTCATGTCGCCGCCGGGCGAGACCACAAAGACGGCGCCATCCACGGCTTTCAGAGTGTTGAAGGTCTCGGGAAGGAAGGCGCTGTAACCAGGAGTGTTGGCGATAATCACCTCGGTGCGCTTCCAGTTGAGATGATGAAAGGAGGAACTGATAGTTACGCCGCGCTGAAGTTCTTCGGGTTCGAAGTCCATCACGGCGCTGCCGTCATCGGGACGGCCGAGGCGGGTCGTCGCTCCGGCGGTAAAGAGCATCGCTTCGGCGAGCTGGCTTTTTCCCGCGCCGCCCTGGCCCACGATCGCGACGGTTCTTAGTCGGCCGATTTCCTCGACAGCCATAGGGAGCTACCTCTCTTTGATCTTCGTTCGACTACGCTTCGCTCCGCCTCACGAGCGCTGACGCGCTGCGCTCAAGGTCTCGCGCCCCTTCGGGCGCCAGTGTGGAGAACCAGGTTTCCTTCCCACCTGTTGCTTCCCCTCGATCTTCGTTCGACTACGCTTCGCTCCGCCTCACGAGCGCTGACGCGCTGCGCTCAAGGTCTCGCGCCCCTTCGGGCGGCGAATCGCACTTTCAGTACGCGCCCTCGATGCTGACGTCGCCTGCCAGAACCCTGCGCAGGTTGGTTCCCACTTCGAGGAGCAGCGCGCCGTCCGCATCGATACCCCTAACGATGCCGGACTCGCGCCGGGGCCCATCGACTACGGTCACCCGTCTCCCGGTCAGGGCCGAGAATCTTTCCCACTCCGGGCGGACCGCATCGAAGCCGCGCGTCACGATTTCCATATAGCGATAGTCGAGCAGAGTGAAAAGGGAATTCGCAAGCGCGATTCGGTCGCATGGATGGCCGGTTGCGATGCGCACGGAAGTCGCCTTGTCGCGGAGGTCATCGGGGATGTCGCTCTGCGGCAGGTTCACGTTGATACCGATACCGAGCAGGACGCATTCGAGTTCCTGGCGGGAATTGGTGACGGCTTCGGCGATGATGCCGCCGGTCTTGCGTCCCTTGAGCCAGACATCATTGGGCCACTTGAGCGAGACCAGGCCGGGAGCTTCGCGTTCAATCGCCTGCGCGGCAGCAACTCCCGCCATCAGGCTGAGGCGCGGCACCTCGGCCAGGGGGATTTGCGGGTGCAGGATCGTGGTGCAGTAGAGGTTCAGGCCGGCGGGCGAATGCCACGATCGGCCCATCCTGCCCCGCCCCGCAGTCTGGCGTTCGGCGATGACCACGGTGCCCTGCGCGGCTCCTTCGGCGGCGAAGGCGCGCGCGGTTTCCTGGGTGGAATTGAGTTCGTCGAAATAGTGGATGCGGCAGGCGACGTGGCCGGGTTGAGAGGTTTCGATGGATTGGTATGGATTGGCGGGAGGCATCAGGAGGACTTTAACCGCCAGGGCATCAGGACACCAAAGCTCAGGAAAGGGAATCGGTTCAAGTTCGCGTCCTGGTGGTCAACCCCAATCCTGGCTGATCCGGGATTCCTCCCAAGAGAAACGGTCACCGTTCGATATTAGAGGCATATTGTGGCAGCGAAGATTGTCCATCCCGAGGGAACGCTGAGGAGATGCACCTCCGGTTGGGTTCGAAAAGTCAGTGGCACGAGATTCCTCGACTTCGCTCCCAATGACGCAGGTGAGGTCCGTGTTTTTCTGACGTGACGCGCCGCGACTGTCCGAGTAAACGCGCCCAAGAAAAAAGTTGCGGAATGACACCTCTCCCCTTTTGCTTCTAACTTGGGGGCCTTGGTGCTTGAGTCCGGCTTTCGCCTGGTCGGGATTCCTCGCGGAGGCATCGAGGCGCGCTCCGCGCGCATCCACACCGCGGGAATGACAAATCAGGATCAGGCGGCTTCGATTTTCATGCTCAGGTCGGCGGCGCGGGCGGAATGCGTGATTGCGCCGACAGAGATCAGATCGACGCCGGCTTCGGCGATCTCGCGCACGGTGTCGAGGTTCACGTTGCCGGATACTTCGAGCTTGATGTCGGGGCCGACCTGGTGACGGGCCTGGCGGATGTCATCGATGGACATGTTGTCGAGCAGGATGATGTGAGCGCCGGCGGTGCGCGCTTCTTCGAGCTGGCCCAGGGTCTCGCATTCGACCTCGATGAGAAAGGTGTGCGGCGCGGATCTTTTCACGCGATCGATCGCGCGAGTGATCGAGCCCGCGGCCGCGATGTGGTTGTCCTTGATGAGAATGCCGCTGTCGAGTCCGAAGCGATGATTGTGGCCGCCGCCGGCGCGGACCGCATACTTCTCCAGCGCGCGCAGACCAGGATGGGTCTTGCGGGTGTCGACGATGCGCGCGGGCGTGCCCTCGATCGCATCGACGAACCTCCGGGTCATGGTGGCGATGCCGGTGAGCAACTGCACGAAGTTGAGCGCCACCCTTTCTCCGACGAGCAGGCCCGCGAGATCGCCCACGAATTCAGCGACGACCGATCGCGCGCGCAGCCGCGAGCCTTCTTCGGCCAGCTTGATGACCTCAGGATCCGACCCGGTCATCGTAAAGACGCGCTCCATGATGAAGCCGCCGGCGAGGATGATTTCAGGTTCCTTGACGAAGATGCGCGCCTTGCCGCGCTTGCCGCGCGAGATGGTGGCGCGCGTAGTTATGTCGCCGTGACCGATATCTTCGGCGAGAGCCCGCTCGATCGCATCGTCGAGCTCTATGACGCTCAAAAGCTCCATGGGAATTTACTTGTTTACCCGGTCCATGCTCGCTTCGGAAGAGCCTTCCAGACCCTCGTAAGACGGTTCAGGAACGCCGGCGTTGCGTGGATTTATCGGAACCTGGTGGGGAAAAACGACGCATAAGCTGAATTCTCTCCTTCGTGATCTGCCACCGTGATGGAGCTCAGGCGAGACGAATGAACCATCGCGGCATTCTAGTCTGGCCTGAAAGCTGCTGACGAATCATTCGTTGAGGTCCCTCGGCTCCGCATCGGAATGCTGCGCTCGGGATGACGTCCCAGCTTCATGCGGCGCTCCCGAGTTGTTTCACCTGCTCGGTGAGTATCTTCTGCTGAGTTTCCAGCTCGCGGGCGCGATCGCGAATCTGTTCCTGCATCTCGGGGGCGGCCTTGGCGACGAAGTCGGGATTGTCCAGGCGCGCCCGATGCTGGCGGAGATGCTCGCTGACTTCCTTCAGCTTCCTGCTGGCGAGCTCCAGCGCCTTGGCGAAATCGAAGCCCTCGGGCGCGACCACGGCGACTTCACCCCATTCGAGGACGACCGAGACGACCCGCGGCGGCATCGACGCACCCGTCGGGAGCATTTCAATATCTTCCGCTTTGCCCATCGTCACCGCGTAGGATTTCCAGGCGGCAAATTCCATCGCGAGAGTGTTTTCGCCGGCGCCGCGGATTGCGACGCGGCAGCGCTGCCCCGGATGGAAGCCCAGGAGAGATCGGAGCGAGTTGATGCTCTCGGTCGCGGCGATGCAGTGATCCATCGCGGTGGCCTGCCCGGGGGTCATCCAGCCCTGCTCGCGCGGGGTCGGAAATTTCGCAATCGCAAGATGCTTGCTGAGTTCATTCTGCGAAAGATACGGCCTAATCACCTGCCAGATGTCTTCGCTGATAAACGGCATGAACGGATGCAGCGCGCGCAGCATGCGATCGAAGCACGTCACCATCACCCATCGAGCAGCGGCCTGGCGATCGCCGCCGGCCCTGAGGGAGTCCTTGGAGAGCTCGATGTACCAATCACAGAACTCGTGCCAGATGAACGAATAGATCGCCATCGCGGCGAGATTGAATTCGTACGCATCGATGGCGCGCGTCACTTCGCGGATCGCGTCGTCAAGCCGCGCCATGATCCATCGATCGGCCAGGGCCAGGCTCGCCTCGTTCGCGGCAGGCAGCGGCGTCGGCGCGCCCTCGAGATTCATCATCACGAAGCGCGCGGCGTTCCAGATCTTGTTGGCGAATGCGCGCGCCGCCGCGAAGCGATCGTGCGACAAAATCACGTCACCCTTCTGGCTGGCGAGCTGGGCAAGCGTCAGGCGGACCGCATCGGTGCCGTACTGTTCCATCAGGTCCATCGGGTCAACCACGTTGCCCTTGGACTTGGTCATCTTCTTGCCGTACTCGTCGCGCACGAGCGTGGTGATGTACACGTCGCGGAACGGGACGTCGTTCATGAACTCGAGCCCGAGCATCATCATGCGCGCGACCCAGAAGAAGATGATGTCGAAACCGGTGATGAGCAGGCTGGTCGGGTAGTACTTGCGCAGCTCGGGCGTGTCGTTGGGCCATCCGAGAGTAGAGAACGGCCACAGGCCGGAGCTGAACCAGGTGTCGAGGACGTCTTCGTCCTGAACCAGGTCGGTGCCGCCGCATTCCTCGCACCTGGCCGGTCGCTCCGCAGCGACGGTGAGACGGTTGCAGCGATCGCATCGATAGGCAGGAATGCGATGTCCCCACCATAGCTGGCGCGAGATGCACCAATCGTGGACGTTCTCCATCCATTCGAAGAAGGTGCCCTCCCATCGCTTCGGGATGAACCTGGTCTTGCCTTCGCGGACTGCCGCCATCGCACGCTCGGCCATCGCGCGGACGCGCACGAACCATTGCTCGGAGAGCATCGGCTCGACGACGGTGTCGCATCGCGAGCAGATACCGACCTTGTTGGGATGCGGCTCGATCTTCTCGAGCAGGCCCTGCGATTCCAGGTCCTGCACGATGCGCTTGCGGGCTTCATCGCGATCGAGGCCCTGGTAGGGGCCGGCGTTTTCGTTCATCCGGGCGCGGATGTCCATCACGCTGATCTGTTCGAGACCGTGGCGTTTGCCGATTTCGAAGTCGTTCAGATCGTGTCCCGGCGTGACCTTGACCGCGCCCGTGCCGAAAGCGGCATCGACGGCAGCATCCGCGATCAGTCTGATTTCCCGCCCGATGAGCGGGAGACGCAGCGTCTTCCCGACCATCGACTGGTAGCGCTTATCGTCGGGATTAACCGCGACCGCGGTATCACCGAGCATCGTTTCGGGCCGGGTCGTGGCGACGGTGACCTCGCCGCCGCCGTCGCTGAACGGGTACTTGATGTACCAGAGATTCGACCTGGTTTCCTTGTGATCAACCTCGAGGTCGGAGAGCGCGCTTTCGCATCGCGGGCACCAGTTGATGAGCTTGCGATCGCGGTAGATGAGCCCGCGATTGAAGAGGTCCACGAAGACCCGATTGACGGCCTGCGACAGGCCGGCATCGAGGGTGAAGCGTTCGCGGCTCCAATCGCAGGATGCGCCGATGCGCCGGAGCTGTTGCAGGATGCGGCCGCCCTTTTCGTCGCGCCATTCCCAGACGCGTTCGAGAAATGTCTCGCGGCCAAGTTGATGGCGATTCTTGCCGGCCTTGGCGATATCCTTCTCGACGGCGTTCTGGGTGGCGATTCCGGCATGGTCGGTGCCCGGCAGCCATAGAGTGTTGTACCCCTGCATCCGGCGCGTTCGCACGATGATGTCGTGCAGGGTCGCGTTGAGAGCATGCCCGAGGTGGAGCTGTCCGGTGACGTTGGGGGGCGGGATTACGATCGAGAATACGGGGCCGGGTCGATTGGGATCGGCCTTGAAATAGCCCAGGTCAATCCAGGTTTGAAACCATCGGTCTTCGGCCGCCTTGGGATCGTATGTTTTCCCCAGTTCCACTTGTCCTTCTTCCCGGGCACAGATGGGCTTGAAAAAATCCAAAGAGGGCGCGGAAACGCCCTCGGCCGGAATCATATTGAGAGCGCACAAACCCCTCAAGGTGTCTCGTAAAAGTCAAGGCAGGATGCGGCTTTCGCGGGCCACAAGAGCGGCTTGTAAAGTTGGCCTGCTTGGGAATATATGGTGCCGCACAGCCTGATTATCAGGGGCAGGCCGCAGCTACTTCGGAGGGGAATTTCCATGCGTGGAACGGGCAGAAAACTGGGACTAGCGGCAGTTTTGGGGACTCTCGTCATGGCCGGAGCGATGGCCGGATGCAGCTCGATGAGCTCCAATCACGTTGATTGCAACGTGGTGAGACTTCAGGAGCAGGCAGGCCGCTCCGACGCGGAGATAGCTTCCGCTCTCGGCGCCAGCGTCAGCGACGTCGCAACCTGCCACGGTCCGGAAAAGTCCGGCAACTCCGAATCGATGGGCACCCTGAGCAACTAAGGGCCGGCGTGGCCGCCTTCGCGAGGGCGCTTCAGGCTCAGAACTACGAGGTTGGGGGCTGCAGAGCAGTTTGTCACGCAAGGGGGCCCGGCTTCCGTCACGGTGGCTGCCCGCAGCAGGCTGTCGACGAACTCCTGATGGTCAAGAAACTCGGAGAGGAACTTTCATGCTTGCACGACGAAATGTACCGATCGTGATGACGTTGGGTGCGCTATTGCTGGCGGGAGCACTCGGGGGCTGCAGCTCGATGAGCTCCAATCACGTTGATTGCAACGTCGTAAAGCTCCAGTCAGAAGCGGGCAGGTCCGACTCTGAAATCGCCTCTGCGCTCGGCGCGAGCGTGAGCGACGTGGCCGCGTGCCACGGACCGGAGAAGTCGGGAAACGCGTCGTCATCGGGCGCTCCCGGACCATACTAGTCGCCATACGATAGCGACGGCATGAGCGAGCCCCTGCCCTGCTCAAGCCGCCGTGGAGACCGCCAGCAGCATCATCCGGCGAAGGCAGGCATCGAACGCCATGCCATCGAAGTATCAGCAAAGCTATCGCCGGATGCTGCTGGACATGCACATCCCGGACTGGGATCCGGCATTTCTTTCCCGCTACGACCCGGCGGTGTTGGCCGCGCAATACGCGCGGGCGAACGTGACCGGGGTGATGCTCTACTGCAAGTCGCATCCCGGGCTCTGCTACTGGCCGACCAGGGCGGGAAAGATGCACGCGGGGATCGGCGGGCGGGACATGGTCGGCGCGATGCTCACGGAGCTGCGCGCCCGCGACATCGCGGCCTGCGCCTATTACAGCATCGTGTTCGACAACTGGGCGGTGGAGACGCATCCGGACTGGCGCCAGCGCACCATCGATGGCGCCGACTTCAACGGCTTCAGCCGCTACGGCACCTGCTGCATGAACCATCGGGAGTATCGCGCCTACGAGATGGCGCAGCTCGACGACCTGCTGTCGCGCTACGACTTCGATGCGCTGTTCCTGGACATGATCTTCTGGCCGCTGATCTGCGCCTGCGAGCATTGCCGGGCGCGCTTTCGCGAAGAGACAGGTGCGGAGATTCCCGCGAGCGTGGACTGGACCTCGGCGGACTGGTGCCGCTTCCAGGGGGCGCGCGAACGGTGGGCATCGGAGTTCACGCGCGACCTTTTCGCCAAGGCGCGATCGATCCGGCCCAACCTGGCGCTGACGCATAACCTTGCGCCGGCGCTTGCGAACTGGGTGCTGGGACAGCCGATCGGCGCATCGATTCACGACACCTTTGTCGCAGGCGATTTGTACGGCGATCGCATCGAGCAGCTGTTCGTATCGAAGCTGATCCTGCATCTGTCGGAGACGCGCCCGGCGGAATTCATGAGCAGCGTATGCGTCGACCTGTCGGACCACGTGCGGCTCAAGGACGAGGAGCGGATGCGCGCGCAGGCGATGGCGGCGAGTGCGAATTCGTCGGCGTTTCTGTTCATCGATGCGATCGACCCGATTGGGACCGTGAACGAAGAGAAGTACCCGCGAGTCGGCAGGGCCTTCGCGACCACCGCGCATTTCGAGGCATACCTCGGCGGCGAACCGATAGAGGACATCGCAGTGTACTTCTCGGGTCATTCGCAGATGGACTTCGCGGAGAACGGCACGCCGGTCAGCCGCGTGCGAGGCTCGAGCAACAAGTATCCGCATCTCGATGCGGTTCGCGGTGCATGCCGAGCGTTGCAGCGCGGGCACATACCGTTCGGCGTGATCACGCGGCGGCAACTCGACTCGCTGGGGGCATTCAAGGCGATCGTGCTGCCCAACGTGCTGCGGATGGACAGCGAGGAGGCGGAGGCGTTTCGCGCGTACGTCCGTGGCGGCGGAAAACTCTATGCAAGCCGGTACACGTCGCTGGTCGAGGACAGTGGCACGCGGCACTCGGACTTCATGCTCGCGGACGTGTTTGGCGTGAGCTACGAGTCCGAGGAACAGGGAGGGTTCATCTACATTTCCCCGGCAGACGATGCGGTTGCGGGGCTAATCGCGCCGCAGCATCACGTGAGCTTGAGAGTCGCGCGAGACCCGATTCGCCCGGTTCGCGCGCTGTGCGGTGTCCCGCGGCTGCGAGCGGGAGCAGGCAAAATACTGGCGGCGCTCGCCCTGCCCTACGGGTACCCATCACGCGGTTCGGTGAACGATCACAAATGGGCGAGCATCCATTCATCGCCGCCATGGGAAGAAGTGGCGGCGCCAACGATCGTGAGCAATCAATTCGGCAACGGACGCGCGATCTATTCAGCCGTCGCGATCGAGGGAATCGAGGGCGATGCCGAGAGAGCGCTGTTCACCGGGCTCGTGATGTCGTTGCTCGATGGCCAGTCATCGTTCGGCGCATCCAGTCATCCGTCGGTCTGGATGTCGGCATTCGATCAACCGGACAAGCATCGCGTGATGGCGAGCTTCCTCAACTACCAGGAGGAATTGCCACCGGCGCCGGTGCCGGTTCAGTTCCGGCTGCGACCGCCGAACGGAAGGCGATTCACGTCCCTGGCTCTGGCGCCGAACGGAACGAAGATGGACTTCGAGCTCGCAGCCGATGGAACTTTGAGCGCGAGCATCAACGCGGTCGGTCTGATGACGATGGCGTTGGCTGAATACGAGTGACCTCCACGCTTCAAGGCGCGCCGGGATCGGCGGTCAGGGCAGTGTCGAGATCGACCTCGAGAGATCCGGATTGGGCGGCCGCTACAGTGATGACGCCGTTCTGATCCAGTTGCCAAATATGCGCCCCGGGATAGCCACATCCCGAAGGATCCGATTCGGGAAAACTGGTTCCCGGGACTGGATGCTGAGCCGTGGTTGGTACCTTGTAAGCCCAGATGCGGATGGCGGGTCTCAGAGCCCGCACGTTCGCCGCAAATCCGTGCGAGCAATACACTCCGGGGAGAAAGCCCGCGGCAGCGACCGCATCGACCCACGCCGCGACGTAGTCGGTCCGCGGCGGGTTGAACGGAGGGCCGTCTTCCAGATCGAGATAGACACAGGAGCCCGCGGGGAACCCTTCACCGGCAAGCAGGTTGGCGGCATCGGCTCCATCGATGGCGCCTTGCGCACCAGTCACCACGTGGCTGCCGGGTCCTTTTAGTTGCTGGCCGACGTACACCGGTGCAACGCCCCATCCAGCTGACTGAAGCGCGGCCCGCTGACCCATCCAGCTCGTACTTCGATGACTTGGCGCAGGCGCCAGGTAGTAGCCACACCAGACGAAGTTGGTGTTGGCCTTCAGCCACGCCATCACGTCTGCGCCGGGGAAATCCGCCGAATCGAAACCTGCAAAGCCGGGCATGCTAGTAACCTCCCTTTGTCGAATGAACCGCCGATGCGCTGGACCCTAAAGGTTCTGGTGTTCAAGGCGAGTAAAGAGAAGGTGCCAGACGCGCCAGGTTAACCGGCAGTAGTTGAGTGGCTGGATAGCCCTGCAGGAAGCGCGAAGTGATCGTCTGGACTTCATCGATAGCTGGAAGGAACGGATGGAGCTCGATAGCCCCGTAAATTCGACCGAGAAGGTCCCATCCAATGTCCTGGGGCCTGATCGCCACCGAGGCCACGCCGGTCAATCTCGCCGATCCCACAAGGACAACATCATCACCATCGGCGAGTGCTGCACCGGCGAAGTCGTACCAATTCTCGGGGGCGGGCCCGACGGGAACCGTCTCCAAAGCCGACTTCTCCTTTTGACCATAGATCACGAGCATCCGGTCGTTAGTGATCCCGTACTTAGGATCGGAAGGTTGGGGCAGGCTGTTTAGAAACGCCGCTGCCGCGTCGAGGTGCTGCTGCTGGACATCGTAGCCGTTAGGGTCGGCTTCCGGCGTGGGGGTGACGTTCTGCTGCCAATTGCTTTCCTGGAAGAAATCGACCTCGACGGAGGCGCGTTCGGCCCACATCACTCCGTTGCGAGGCAGAGGGAGCAATTCATAGACCGAGGGAAACGTGCGTGCCAGTTTGCGCATGTCTTTTTGGGCGCCGGGTAGAACACCGTCGCCGACGATCAAGCCTTTGGCGGCGTTCAACGATCCGAGATGAGGCGTGGCGATGAATACAACGCGTCCGACCGGCGGCTGGGACTCGTGCGCGCTCATCCATTGCTCGAGAAAAGAGCGCAGAATCAGTCCACCCATGCTGTGACATACGAAATCGAACTTACGATCCCATCCGTTCGGGATATCGATTTTCTTGAGTAGCAGCTTGTCAACAAAGCTGACGAGCAAACCTGCGCTGATTCGATTGGAGTAGCGCCAGTCGTAGGGAAATACATACGCGGGGACCCCGGTTCGCGACTGGAGCCCCGAAACCATCTTGGCGTAAGCGATCGAGAGCAGTGCGTTGGGTCGCGTCAGGACATCCTGACCGCGATCGGTTAGGGCATCGTCGGACAACGCGAGCGCGTCGAAGTCCGGAGCGATGAACGAACTCGACGCCGCTGCCCAAGTCGACCAAGTCGCAGTGGGCGAGATCGGATAAGCATTCTGCAACGCGGAGCCTTCGATCCCGGGAACGATGATGGTCGGTCTGACTGGTACGGGCATGGCCCTCCCCCTTTTTGAACCGGTAGTTACCGGTTATGGAGCCGATGGTCTCACATCAGGCGTTTCCAACCTTCTGCGAGCGGAACATACCTTGTCGTCCGAGACTTGCAGTGGTGCGAGAGGGGGGACTTGAACCCCCACGAAGTTGCCTCCACAAGGTCCTGAGCCTTGCGCGTCTGCCATTCCGCCACTCTCGCGCCGGTGGGTGAGTCTATAGGGTTTATCCGGCCTTTCCCGGTGATTCAAGCGAGGGCCAGGACCCGCTTGTGATGCGCGTCGCTGTCCCGCACAATTCGTGTTTGCGATGAGCACAAGAGTCAGCGGTGCGATCGATTTGGCGCCGGCGCCGGGGGCCGGTTCGATCGCGCTCGATATCAGCGCGGGCGACGGGCTCTCGACCCGGATTCTCAAAGAGCGCGGATGGCGCGTCATCCCGACCGAGCGCAAGGTCTCTCGACCCGGATGGGTGGCGGCGGACCTGATCAGCGACCTTCCCTTTCGCAGCGAGAGCTTCGACCTGGTGCTGATGCTGGAGGTTATCGAGCATCTGCCCGACATCCCGCATTCGCTGCGCGAAATCGCGCGCGTGCTCAGGCCGGGCGGTATAGCGATCGTGACGACGCCGAACCGGCTCAACGTCATTTCGCGGATCCATTACCTGCTGACCGGGTTCTACAAGGGGCGGCGCGCGCCGCTGCCGTATCGATACCGTGTGGAAGACGGCCGCAACTGGCACGTGATGGGCCTCAACGACTTTCACTGGATGGCGCGCGGATACGGGCTGCGAATGGACAAGATCGGGAGGAGCAGGCGCAAGCTGCGCGCCTACTTGTTTCTCCCCCTGCTCTACCCACTCATCGCGATTCGCTCGTGGCTGTTGTATGGAAGCGGCGGTGGCGATCCGGTGCAGCGGCAACTCAATCGCGAGCTGTTCGGCTTCATGACCAGCCCGAGCCTGCTGATGGATGAAAATATCCTGATGCGATTTGTGAAGACGACTGAACCCGGGACGGCCGCCCAGACGCAGACTGCCTGATGCTCTCGATCGTCATCGCGGCTCACGACCGGCCGGTTTCGCTTGCGCGCCTTTTGGCAAGCCTGGCGCCGCAGTTGCTACCCGATCGCCATGAACTCATCGTGGCCGACAATGGCCGTCCGGAACCGTTGCCGCTGCCGGCGGATGCTCCCCCGCTGATCCATCTGCACGAAGCGCGGCGCGGCAAGTGCCGCATCCAGAATCGCGCCATCGCGGAATCGCACGGCGATATCCTGGTCTTCCTCGATGATGACGTGAAAGCGGCCGCGAAGTACCTCGAGGGTGTCGAGCGCTTCTTTGCGATGCATCCGGAGTTCGCCGCGATGGCGGGGCGGATTCTTCCCGCCGAAGACCCGGCAAAGAAGGTGGGCACGCAGTGGGTCTATCTCGATCTGCCGATTTTCGATCGGGGCGAAAGCACGATCGAAGTTTCCGGCGCGCTCGGAGCGAACATGGCGTTTCGCCGCTCGGCGATCGAGAAGGTCGGGCCCTTCGACGAACGGCTCGGACCGGGCGCCGCCGGTCACGAGGAAGAAACCGAGATGTGCCAGCGCATCAGGCGCGCCGGGATGCGCGTCGGTTACGCGCCGGACGCGGTCGTCTATCACGAGGTCGATCCCGAGCGAGCCGACCGGGAGCGGTTCCTCAGGATCTCGCGCGAGCGCGGACGTTGCCGGATGCTTCACGAGCAGCATTCCGCATGGGAAGTCATCGGCAAAAACGTCATCGCGTGGGCGCGGCTGACGGTCGCGCGGTCTCTGCGAGCCGGCTTGCCGCGCCTGGCGCGAGAAGAACGCCGACTCGCGGTGGCGCGCGGGATGTTCGACGGCCTCGGAGGATGAGCGCGACTAGCGCAGCGAACCGAGATACTTGTTCAACTGCTGCGCGTGCTTGTCCCAGGTGAACTCGAGCGCTGCTGCGCGCGCGATCGGACGCAGGCGCTGCGCCTCTTTGAGCATCGCATCGAGCTTCCGCGCGATTTCGTCCGCATCGGCGGGATCCTGTACGATATAGCCGCGCAATCCGGACGGCATCACCTCCGCGGCACCGCACTGGTTGCTCACCATCGCGGGCAATCCACACGCCATCGCTTCTATCGCGACGTTACCGAAGGGCTCGAACAGGGACGGGAGCGCGAGCGCATCGGCGGCGTTGAAAAAATCGGTCGCGTCCGGCTGACTGCCGGCGAAGACGACACGATCTCCAACGCCACGGCGTTGCGCGCGGCGTTCGAACGATCCCGCGGAGCGGTCGCTTCCAACGACCAGCAGATGCGCGCCTTGCACCTTCACGAGCGCATCGATCAGGAAGCCCAACCCTTTGCGCGCGAAGCCGTTACCAACGAACAGAACCATCCTGGTGTCGTCCGGAATTCGAAACCGTTCGCGAACCCTGGCACGCGCGCCGGGGACAGGATGAAACTTCTCCAGGTCCACGCCGTTGTAGATGGTCATCACTCGTTTCGCGGGCAGACCGAACCGGGCGATCAGGTCGCGACGTACGAGCTCCGATACTGCAATGGCGCCGCGTAGCTTCGGCGAGGTAAAGCCGCGTCGCTCAACGATCACTTGCGCGAGATGGTACGGCGTCACGCGCATCGCGGCGGCGCCCGCCCTCCCCCGCCATCGAGCGGCAGCCCGCAGGTAACTGAGGTGCGCACTGCCGCCGGATCGCAACACGTCCGCATTGGCGACTCGCGCGAAACTGAGAACGAGGTGGGCGCCGAACCGCCGCGCCATCGGGGCGGCGGCAAATGCAAAGCGCAGAAACGCCAGGGTGCGTGGCAACGGCGCGCGCCCTACGCGATACACGCCGGGCTGCGGTCCGCCGCGAATATCATCGGCATAGGTAGCGACGTCGTAGCCGCCGCGGCGCAGGCAATCTGCCGTGACCATCAAGTCGCGCTCGGTCCCACCGCCCGTGGGATCGAATCGGCGCGTCAGCAGAGCTATGCGCATAGCGGTTGACCGACAGCCATCCGCGCAAAGGTATCGTGCGGCAGCTCTTTTCGTATGCTATTTTTTCGATGGGGTTGTGAGGTGGGGCTATGATCGAGATTCAGTGTACCAGTTGTAATACCCGCTATCGGATCGATGAGCGGGTTCTGCCCGATGAGACGCCGACGTTCAAGTGTTCGCGATGCGGTCATGTCTTCAACGCGGAGCCGGTAGCCGCACGCGTAAAGAAGCCTGCACCACTCCGCGCTGTCGAGAAACCAAAGGCTCCGCCGGTTCAGCGTGCGCGCAAAGCGGAACCGGCGCCCAAGCCCGAAGCGCCCGAGATTCCACAACCCACTCCACCGCCGGCACCGGAGCCGGAGGCAATCGCCAAACCCGAATTCCACGCCGAGCCCGAGCCGGAGCCTCCACCCCAGCAGGAAAAACCCGCCGAGAGCCTTCCGGCCGCCGAAGAGAACCCGCTCGATCGCACATTCTCGCGCGAACGATCGGAAGAGCCGGAGACGGGCGAAAACCTGTCGTTCGATTTCGCCAGCGAGCCCAAGCCGGGAGAACGACCAGCGGAACCGGCAACCGATGAAAGCGCGTCGCATTCCGACGATCACTGGGAGGTCGGCGAGCCGGCGCAAGAAGCGACCGGCGCGGCCCTCGAACCGTCGCACGAACCGCTGACCGAGGAGCCGCCCCCTGCCCCGATGCGGCAGGCGCAAGCGAGGGTTCAGCCCGAGATGCCGCCCCTCGAGGAGTTCAGCGCACCTGAATTCAGCGGGCTGGGCGACGACGATCGGTCGCGGCGCAAGCCGGCACCGCCGCCCGACATCCCGGAGGAAGTCGCCTATTTCGCGGCGCAGCGCACGACTCATTCGTCCATGTGGTTTATCGGACTGTTCGCATTTGTGGCGATTCTGTTCGGCGGATTGAGTCTTGCGGTGCATGTCCAGCCGGCAGCGGCGGTCAGGCTTCTGAGCCAGGCGCCCCGCGTGGGGCAGAGCTTTCAGCCCCCGATGGTGCCCGCGATGCTGGTTGCGCTGCACGACGTACACGCGGACTACCAGAAGGTCAAGGGCGGGCAAACGGCGCTGCTGATCAGCGGAACGGCGGAAAATGTCGGCGGCGCTCCCCTGCACGCGGTCCTGCTGGCAGTCGATTTGCTCGACGATTCCGGAAAGCAGATAGCCAGCGCCGCCGCGTACTGCGGCACCGGGCTCTCGTTGAAGATGGTCGGGGAGATGACGCCGCGCGAAATCGAATTCCTGGAGCGGCTCGATCCGCAGAAGAACTTCGCGGTCCAGCCTTCGCAGTCGGCGCCGTTCCTGCTGGTGTTCATCGAGCCGCCGCGCAAGGTTGCAAACCTGCGAATCCAGGTTGCGAAGGCAATCGCGGTTCAGGGTCAGCCCGCTCCCCGTTCCTAGGGCCAGGCTATTCCTGCTCGCGAGCAACCATCTCGGCGTACTCGTCGCTGTCCATCAGGTCTTCGAGGTCGCTCGCGTCGTTCATCTTGACCTTGATGAGCCAGCCGTCGCCGTAGGGATCTTCGTTCACCACTTCCGGGGACTCGGGCAAGTCCTCGTTGATTTCGACGACGGTGCCGCTCACCGGAGCATAGATATCGGAAACCGCCTTGACGGACTCGATCACGCCAAACGGATCGTCCTTGCTGATTTTCTCGCCGACCGCGGGGAGCTCGATGTAAACGATCTCGCCGAGTTGTCCCTGCGCGTGATCGGTAATGCCGACCGTGGCGACTGAATCCTCAGCCGTCACCCATTCGTGTTCCTTGGAATATTTGAGTCCCTGTGGGATCTCCATGACTCCTCCCGGATCTCAATCGCAGTTCCCCCCGGCCGCGATCACTTCATGCTCATCAAGCGCGGCGGCAATCCTCTTGTCAAGTTCCGAACGGTGCTGCAAACAATGTCTGCCGATATGCAATGCTCTTGACTGACACGCGATGGTAACGCACGAAAAAGCGATCGGAACCGCAGCCGCCGCAAGAGGACCGAATAGCGCGCCGCGATCGATCGCCGACATCAATTTCGCTTTCGACGCGAGGAGAAGTCACGATGCTCATCGGAGTACCGACTGAAATCAAGGCGGATGAACGCCGCGTATCGCTAACTCCCGCCGGCGCCGCGGCCTTTCGCACTCACGGCCATCGCGTGATCGTGCAGAGCGGCGCGGGCGTGGGCAGCGGCTTCAGCGATCGCGAATACCGGGAAGCTGGCGCGAGCATCGCGCGCGGCGCCGCGGAGGTATGGTCACGCGCGGACATGGTGCTGAAGGTCAAGGAGCCGCAGCCGGTCGAGTTCAGATTTTTACGTCCCGGAAAAATCCTGTTTACTTACCTTCACCTCGCACCGGATCGACGCCTGTCCACCACCCTGCTGAAGCAACGGGTCAGCTCGGTCGGATACGAGACAATCCAGCTCGAGGACGGGAGCCTTCCGCTGCTCGCGCCGATGAGCGAAGTCGCGGGACGCCTGGCGATCCAAGCCGGATCGTGGTGCCTGCAAGCACGCAGCGGAGGCAGAGGCGTGCTGTTGAGCGGCGCCCCGGGAGTGCGCCCGGGCAAGGTCGTCGTGGTGGGCGGAGGAATCGCGGGTTTCAATGCCTGCCGGGTGGCGGCGGGAATCGGCGCCGAGGTCACGATCCTCGACGTGAATCCCTCGCGGCTGCGCTACCTGAGCGATCTGCTGGGAGGGCATGCGACAACGGTCATGTCGAATCGCGCGACTTTGGAAGAAGAAGTGCGCCAGGCCGATCTGGTTATCGGCGCGGTGCTGGTCGCGGGTGCGCGGACGCCTCGCCTGCTCTCCGCAGCGCTGGTGGCAAAGATGAAGCCCGGCGCGGCGATCGTGGATTTATCGATCGACCAGGGCGGCGTGTCAGAGACCTCGCGCCCGACGACTCACGCCAAGCCGATCTTTGTGCGCAGCGGCGTGGTTCACTATTGCGTAACCAACATGCCCGCGATGGTGCCGCATACCTCCACTTATGCGCTCACCAACGCGACGCTTACCTACGCGCTGGAAATCGCGGACAAGGGACTCTTGGAGGCCGCCCGGGCGAATCGCGCTATCGCGTGGGGGCTGAACACCCACGATGGACACGTGGTGCATCCGGCAGTAGCGGAGGCGTTGCGGATTAAGCCGCATTCGCCCTGGTGAGGGTGCGGAAGAAAGAGTCTTGAATCGCGCGAGCTTCGCTTCGCGCAGGGTTAGGACATAGGCGCGTTCTGTGCCTTCCCTGCAAGAAGGGAAAAGCCAAGAGCGTTCAGTACAGACCGGCTTTACCCATGTTGGTGTTGTAGCGCTGCTGACCGGACTTCAACTGGCCGTAGGTGCCGGTCTCGAAATGCTTGGCGTCCGAAGCGAAGGTCAAATGCCGATGCAGGTCATCCACTGATTGCTGGACGCCGACTTGCGCAACTTCCTGGGCGTGCACCCAGCGGCCTTCTTTCTGCACGAAGTTCGCCAGGCTGGCGAGGCTCTGCGAGAAACTTTTCTGTTCCTTGTCGAAGCTCGACGTCCACACCACCTTGCCGCTCTTCATGTCCAGGAATTGAAGCAGGAACTTGACCGCGGCGGGCTTCGCGCTGGAGTCATCGACCCCGCTGCGGTCCGTATACTTCTCGACGGTCCCGAACAAGACTCCGTCCGCGGAGGTCAAGCGCCCAATCGCAAACGCGTTGGTTTCCAGATCGCCCGGCGTCGAAGGTGGAAGATTCTGGAGTTCCTGCGTGACGTCATCCTGAGGCACCATTTCCCATCCGCCAGCCAGCGCGACCTGGCTGTAGAGTTCGGCGGTGATCGCATCGGCGGCACCGGGACCCAGGGCACCGTTCTTACCCGGATCGTCCACGATGGGCAGGATGGCGATGCGATCGACGGTGAGCGTCTTCATGGAGTTGGATGCGCTCGTCTTCACTTGCTTGGGCGCCATCGTCGCGACTTCATCCTTGGCGCTGTCGTAGGCGCTACCGATCATCGCGGTGCATCGAGAGAGCGCGATGCTCACCAGGAGAGAGAGGATGATTGTGCCTATGCGCTTCACCCTCACGTGGTCACCTTGATGGCGAGTTCCTTGAGCTGGCGCGGATCGACCTCGGAGGGCGCACCGCTCATCGGATCCACCGCCTTGCCGGTCTTCGGAAACGCGAGCACGTCGCGCAACGAATCGGTCCCGCACAACATCATACATAGCCGGTCGACGCCGAAAGCGCATCCACCGTGAGGCGGCGCGCCATAGGTGAGAGCCTCGACCAGGAAGCCGAAGCGGTCCATCGCTTCTTCGCGATTGAACCCGAGGATTTCCAGCACCTTGAGCTGAAGCTCCCGGCTGTGAATACGAATCGATCCTCCGCCGAGCTCCTGCCCATTCAGCACCATGTCGTACGCGAGTGCGCGCGCCTTTAACGGCGCCGACTCGAGCGTCGCAAGGTCCTCAGGATTCGGCGCCGTGAAGGGATGATTCACCGAGACCATCCGCTTGTCCTCGGCGCTGTAGTCGAACAGCGGAAAATCTACCACCCAGAGAAATTTCAGTTCGCCGGTCTTGTCGAGGCCGAACTTCGCGCCGAGCTGGAGGCGAATGTCGCCAAGAACCGGACGGACCTTGTCCGCCTCCCCCGCCATCATGAAGAGCGTGTCGCCGGTTTTGATACCGGCCACTTCCGCGGCGCGCACCCGTTCAGCATCGCTGAGGTACTTCGCGACGGGGCCCTGCCAGGCGGGCTCCTGCGCTTTAACCCACGCGAGGCCCAGGTCGTAGCGACTCTTTACTCCGGCCACCATCTCGTCGAGCTCACGGCGGCTCAGCTGATGCTCCGCCGGCAGATTGATCGCATACACGGACCCGCCCCTGGCGAGGACTTCGGCGAAGACTTTGAAAGCGGTTCCCGCGAACGCGGCAGTAAGATTCTTGAGCTCAAGCCCGAAGCGCATGTCCGGCTTATCGATACCGAACCGCTCCATCGCTTCCGCAAACGGCATGCGTAGAAAGGGGGGCTTGATATCGACCTTGTTCACGCGTTGGTAGGCGGCGGCGACCATCCCTTCCGCAATCGACATCACATCGTCGGGCCGCGGACAGGTCATCTCGAGATCGATCTGGCTGAACTCGGGCTGACGATTCGCGCGCAGGTCTTCGTCACGAAAGCATCGCGCGATCTGATAGTAGCGATCGAACCCGCTCACCATCAGGAGCTGCTTGAGGAGCTGCGGCGATTGCGGCAGCGCGTAGAACTTGCCTGGATTCACACGGCTCGGAACCAGGTAATCGCGCGCGCCCTCGGGTGTGGACTTCCACAGGATCGGGGTTTCGACCTCGATAAATCCGTTGTCGTCGAGGAAATCCCGGACCGCCTTGACCGCCTGATGGCGCGCGCGCAGATTGCGTTGCATCGCGGGGCGCCGCAGATCGAGGTAGCGGTGCCTGAGCCGGATATCCTCGGAGGCGGTATCTTCATCGCCGATTGGAAACGGCGGCGGCGCGGAGGTGTTGACGATCTCGAAGGCGGTGACGATCACCTCGATCTGGCCGGTCGGCAGATCCGGATTGACGGTGCCCTCGGAGCGCATCACGATCTTGCCGCGCGCTGCGACATAATATTCCGAGCGCGCATCGGCGCCGACGGCGTGCGCGTCGGCATTGACCTCCGGATTCAGAACGAGCTGAACCAACCCTTCGCGGTCGCGGAGATCTATAAAGATAAGACCGCCGTGGTCGCGGCGCGTCTGGACCCATCCGAGGAGCGCGACCTCGCGCCCCGCGTCGGCGGCACGAAGCGCACCGCAGTAGTCCGTCCGCTGCCACGGCGGAAGTGGGGAATATGCTTCTTTACTGGCCACGATAAGTCTTCGAAAGAGGATACCTGCCGTCCGAGAGCTAAGAAACAGTCAGCCCCGGAAAGTACTCGCCCTTAAGCCGCTGCCGATCGCCGCTCAAGGCGGAAACTTCACTACATTCGATTCCCCGATGATCCGACCCTCGGCGTTCAGAGCCCTTACCTGGAAATATGGACCGGAACTCTTAGCCGGTATCGCGGTTTCAAATCCAGCCTTATCCGCCTGGTTGGTCTGTGACAGCGAATCGCTGCCGGTGCCGGCGAATACCAGCCATGACGCGACCTGAGTAGCGCCGTTCCACGATGCATACACAGTGACTCCGGCATCCAGCGAACGTACCGCTATGGCTGGGGGAGATACGGGAGTCGCTTTCCAATCCGAGCGGATGGCCCGATAGGTTATATCGCTGCCCGGCATGGCGGCATCGTAGAGCGTGTTCAATGCGGGATCGGACTCGCTGTTGCCGGCAGCCGCGTATTCGCTGTAGTTCGGCGACGATCCCCATCCGACAAATACGTTGCCGTTCGGCAACTGCTGCGTATCCCCCTGGCTGTCCGAGGTAAGGTTGGGATTGTGAAAATACGTGGTCTGCGCGCTCGCGGTCATCGCGGAAAGGTCCAGCTGCAGGAACAGTCCATGCGATGGCGTGGTTCCGGGAGGCGGAACGGTGCCTTCGCAACACTCATCATCGAACATGGTTACCACGTTCGGAGAGGGCATCCGCACGTCGTGTTGCCACGCAAACTGCGCCCCGCTTTCGATGGTGAAATCGCTTTGCTTTCCACCGAGCTCCCAGACGATCGCTCCAGAGAACTTGTTGATTCGGTAGATCGTCCAGGTATTGCGACCGGACACGAGAAGGTCGTCGGGTGTGTCGGTGAATCCAATCGAGTTGAGATGATACGCGTCCCACACATTGCTGCTTTGAGTGGCGGTGGATGCGGGCTGGTAGGAGTCGGTCAACGGAATGTGATCGAGGGCATCCCAGAAGAACAGTAACCGATTGGTTTTCACATCGACTTCCTGGATAGCGAAGTCGTGGACGAACCCTTCCTGGGGGCCGCCGTAGGGTGTCAGGTCCAGAGGGACGACCTTGGCGGACATGAACAGCGCGGTATTGGCGGGGGTGAGCAAAAACTCGTGAACGTCCGAGGTGAAACCATTCTGAGCCGAGATGGTTTTCACCACACGGTACTTGTCATCGAGGATGTAAAAGCAGGAACCAGGTTCAGGTCCGCCGGCAGGAAGGTTAGTGTATGCGGGCGGAGTCGCGAGTGTGCCCTGCCAAAAGGTGAGGACCGGCTTTCCAAAGAGTTGTTGCACTTGAAGGTCGGTGTTCATCAGATTCGGGCTGCTTAAGGGACGAAACCACACAGGATTTCCGTCGTTATCGAGAATCAGCGACCCGGTCTGTCCATACAGCGCGTCGCTCGAGGACGTGTACGGGCTCAGCAGGATTGGTTGCGCGGAAGTTTCCGCAAGATCGGTATTGATCGTCGGCTTCATCGGATGCAGTTGCGGCGCGCTCACGAAGGACCACACCTGGGGAGAATTCACGATCGGGGTTGGTTGAACGTAACCGGCGTTGGGAGGATAAGGAACCGTTCCGCACCGAGGTTCGACGGACCCCGTCCCCGATCCCTGGCAGCCGGCGAGAATCGCAGCCATCGGCAGCATGAGCAGCAGGCGGAGTTTCAAGCGGTTTTGATGGCTCGCGCGAGATCGCTGATGGGCACTTCGCTCTGTTGGCTCTGTTTCAAGTTGCGAAGCTGAGCGACGCCGCGGGCGAGTTCGTCATCGCCAAGGATGACGGCGAATCGTGCGCCGATCTTCGATGCGCGCGTGAGGAGCGCCTTCATCTTGCGTCCCGGAGACAGCACCTCGACGGTCACGTTTTCGGCGCGCAGATTCCTCGCCAGCCGTGTTGCGTGGACGAGCGCGGCATCGCCGAGTGCGACCATCGTCACATCGGGACTGAGCGTGTCGACAGGCCGAGCCGCTTGCAGAGCCAGCGCCATCCGGTCGATGCCGATTCCGAAGCCGATTCCCGCGACCGGGGCTCCGCCCAGCATTTCGACAAAACCATCGTAGCGCCCGCCGCCCGAGACGGTGCTCTGCGCGCCAAGGTCAGCCGACTTCACTTCGAACGTGGTGCGCGAATAGTAGTCGAGGCCGCGCACCAGCCGATAATTCTCGACGAAGGCGACATCCGCAGCTTTGAGAAGGGACTTCACGGTGTCATAGTGACCGCGGCACGGCTCGCACAGGTAGTCGATACTCTTAGGAGCGGATTCGACCAGCGCCGCATCGGTCTTGCAGTCCAGCAGGCGCAACGGATTCTGGCGAATGCGTCGCTTGCAGTCGTCGCAGAGTTGCTGCTCGTGCGCCAATCCGAAATCGAGCACCGCTTGCCTGAAGGCAGGACGACACGCTGCATCTCCAATCGAGTTGATCTCAAAGCTGAGCGTCAGCCCGAGATCGCGGCGCAGATCGTCGAGAAGAATCAGCAGTTCCGCGTCGCAGGTCGCGTCGGGACGTCCGAAAATCTCCACCCCAAATTGATAGTGTTGACGGTAGCGGCCCTTCTGCGGTCGCTCGCGACGAAACACCGGCCCCGTATAGAAGTAGCGCTGCTCCGGGTCGCTGCGGTCGAGGCCGGCATCGATGTAGGCGCGCACGACGCTGGCTGTCCCCTCCGGACGGAGTGCGACGACCGTCTCGGCTTCATCGCGATCAGTGAAGGCATAGATCTGTTTTTCGACGAGGTCCGAGGTCTCGCCCGCGGTACGCTGAAAAAGCTGGACGCTTTCCAGGACCGGGGTGCGAATCTCGCCGATGTTGTATCGGCGCATCAGCAGGCGCGCGCGCTCTTCCACGAGCGCCATCGCCCGCGCATCGGCGCCCATTACGTCGCGAAACCCTCTAAGACGAGTCAGTTCCATCTCGATCGAATAATGCGGACCAATTTTAAGGTTGTGTCCTAATTTCGCCAGGCACCAAAAATCGCGAAGTCGTACATGAAGCCGATAATCACGACCAGGAAGCCAACCATCATCAAACTACGAGCGTATGTCTTGCCTGAACGACTCGAGGCTACGGCCTCAAGTACGCCCGCCACAGCGCACATCATAAAGCCAATTCCCCAGCACCATAGACCGAACGGGGTGAAGCCTAACTTCAGCTTGCTCATTGTGGTAGTACCCCAATTTCAGCCTGCTAGATTAGGACACTACGCTATCTAAGCATCGCGCTTATAAAGAAAAAGGGCCGCCTTTTAAGCGGCCCTTTTTTCAGTGCCGATTAAGGCTTCAAGCCATCATCATACCGTGAGGATATGGATGGTGCAGGCGGAGCCGAGACCGATCACGTGGGCCTGGCCGGCCTTGGCGTTCGGGACCTGGCGATCCTTCGCACGCTCGTCGCCGGTCAGATGCCACACCACCTCGCAGATGTTCGCAACACCAGTCGCACCGAGCGGGTGGCCCTTCGACAGAAGGCCGCCCGATACGTTCACCGGGGCGTGTCCGCCCAGGTCGGGATGCTGTCCGCCCTTGGTATCGATGAACTTTCCGGCTTCGCCGTCGCCGCACAGGCCGAGGTTCTCGTAGTGCACGAGTTCCGCGGTCGCAAAGCAATCGTGAAGCTCGGTCAGCGCGATGTCCTTGGGCCCGAGGCCGGCCTTCTCATAGGCCTGCTTCGATGCGCGTCGCGTGAGCGTGCTCACATCAGGGAGAGTGAGGTCGCGATCGGTGTAGGGATCGGAGGTCAGCACGGACGCCGCGACCTTCGCACGCTTGCGGCCGCCGGCGAGCTGCTTCAGCTTGTCTTCCGATACGAGAATCGCCGCGGCGGCGCCGTCACCCGTCGGGCAGCACATGTACAGCGTGTTCGGATAGCCGACCATGCGCGCATTCATCACGTCTTCCAACGTGACTTCATTGCGATACTGCGAGAAGGGATTTTTGGTCGCATGCTTGTGCGACTTCACGGAGATCTTGGCGAAATGCTCGAGCTTGGTACCGTACTTGCGCATATGCTCGATGCCGGCCTGGCCGAACACGGCGGGCATCAGGCCCGAGCCGAGCTTGCCCTCGGTGCCGTATGCGGGATCTGCACCGCCGCCGCCACCGCCAAGCAGCCCCTGCTTGCCCATCTGCTCGACGCCCACCGCCATCGTGACGTCATACATGCCGGAGGCAATCGCCATGTACGCTTCGCGGAACGCAGTGGAGCCGGTCGCGCACGCGTTGGAGACGTTGATGACGGGAATGCCGGTCTGGCCGATCTGCTGCAGGATGCGCTGACCGACCATCGCATTCGACTGATAGAGATTGCCGCAGGCGAACATCTCGACGTCCTTGATGCTGACGCCCGCATCTTTCATTGCAATCAGCGCCGCTTCGCCGCCGAGTTCCGGAACGGTCTTCTCGGGATAACGCCCGAACTTGATCATCCCGGTACCGAGAACGTAGACGTTTCTCATTTTCAAATCCTCCTGGCGGCCCGGCGCTGCGCCGAGGTCCGTCGACAATTGGTTCGGCTTTAAGCCGGATTAACCTCGCGTTACTTGCTGGGCTGATACTGGAACATTATCACATCGTGGCCTTCGCGATCTTTCGCCGCCACGCTGGTGACCAGTTCCACCGGCATATCGAAACCCTTCTTGGGGTCTTTCTGCAGGTCTTCGGGGTTCACATTGATAAGGTTCGAGCGCACGCTAACGCCCTCGGGCAGGTCGACGATGGCCGTGATGTAGGGAGTCTTGATGCCCGGGAAGGATTGGTGAACCACAGAAAAGACGTAGACCTTGCCCTTGTTGGAGAGCGGGATCGGCTTCATCTGCCCGGTCTCGCCGCACTTCGAGCATGCTACGCGCTTAGGATCGAGGAAGATCGCTCCGCACGAGCACTTCTGCCCTTCCAGATGAGGGTTCGAGCCGAGCTTCAGGAATGGAACGATGGGACGCGGTCCCGTATCAGTAGCAGCTTTGGCCTGTTCAGCCATACAAAATTCCTCCGAACGATGATGAGATCTGCAGGGCGCCGCCGTCGTTCGGGGCGCGATCTTCGTCTGGCGCGGAGTTTCCCACAGGCTTAAATCTCCGTCAACCCAAGGCGGGTCCAATATGAGGGCGGCTAATGGTCGTTATGCCGTGTCCCGGTCCTACGGTTCTATGAAGAGATGCCCGCCGCGAAAGGCCCGCACCTCGAGGTGATCAGGCGTCGATGACGTCATCACTGCTCCGTCGAGATCGGTTCTGAAAACCCTGACCCCCGCGGCATCGTAACGTTCGAGGACTTTGGGCGCAGGAAAGTGAAAACGATTCTGATAGCCGTCCGAGATGACGGCGACGGCGGGATGCACTGCATCGATGAAAGTTTCGGTCGATGAGGTCTTGCTGCCGTGATGCGGGACCTTTAGCACCGTGGCCTTCAGGTTCACCCCCTGCTGCACGAACTGTTCTTCGGCTGCGGCTTCGATATCGCCGGTGAACAAAAACCCGACCTTGCCGAAGCCCAGTCTGAGCAGCACCGAGCCGTTGTTGTGCTTCGTCGTCGTGGAGGGCTCATTGTCGGCGACGGTGAGAACCTGTACGCCACCGATGTTGGTGGATTTCTCCGCAGTGGGAACCGTGACGAAGCGGACATGCGCTTCCATCATCGCGATCAAGGTCGCCGCGTAGCTATGGTCCGAGCTAGCGATACTCGGCGCCCAAAATTGCTCCGGGCCGAAGTTTAAAGCGATATACCCGAAGCCGCCGAAGTGGTCGGAATCGGGATGGCTCAGCACCAGGTAATCGACATGGAGAACCTTCTGCGACCACAGGTATGGCGCAACCACGCGCTCGCCGTTGTCGTAGCCGCCGTATGATTCGCCGGCATCGATCAGCATCACCTTGCTGCCGGGAAATCTCACGATGGCGGCATCGCCCTCTCCCACCGCCAGGAATGTCACGCGGAGGTTTGGATTGAAGAATCGATCGCGAAGCCACCACGCCGCATCCACGGCGATGAGTATCGCGAGCACGGCGCCAGCCATGATTCTCCATCCAGATGAACGTGGCGGTGGCATCTTCGCTTCGAGCGCCGGCACCGCAGTCCGGGCCTGGGGCGCGCTCAGCCACAGAAAGATGAGCGCGTACGCCAACACCATCTCGAGGGGCGTGGGAGTGAACATGTGCGCCCACGCGGCGGGCCAATCGACGAACCAGGCCGCAAGCGAGTTCGAGAGACGCAGGGCCATTGAACCCATCCAGAGGAACCACGCCCCGGCGGGCTGCCACAAAAGCCCGATCGCGGATCCAATGAGACCCGCGATAGTTGCGCCGAAGCCCATGATGGGCACGACCACTGCGTTGGCCACGAGTCCAACCATCGCAACCTGGTTGAAATGGAAGGCAGTCAGCGGCGCCGTTCCAACCATCGCCCAGAACGACACCGCGATGTAGTCGAGCGGACGCTCGGCCAACACCCACGCGCGCGCATCGGGCTCCGCGGGCAATCGCCCGCGTCGCTTGCGTATCTTCATCCACGCGGTGAAGCGCCGCATCCCGAGGATGATGGCCATCACCGACGCGAACGAGAGCTGGAACCCGACATCGGCGGTCGAACCGGGAAGCACGAGACAAATCACGATCGCGGCCAGCGCCAGGCTCGCGATCGCTTCGCTGGCGCGATCGAGCACAATCGCGAGCATGTAGGCGAGCACCATGATCATCGCGCGCACGGTAGACAGGTGATGGCCGGCGATCGCGGTGTACGCGCATACCGCGATCGCCGCGGCGATCGCGCCGGCCTTGTTGGCCCATCCGCGACTGGCGAGACCCGGCACGATAACCATCGTGAGAAAGCGCACCGCAACGAATATCGCCGCGGCGACGAAACCCAGGTGCAGTCCCGAGATAACCAGCAGATGGGCCATGCCGGTGCGCGCGAACGCGTTGCGAAGGTCATCATCGATGCCGCTGCGATCGCCAATCACGAGTGCGCGCATCTCGCCGGCTTCGGTTGAGGGAAGAGTTCGATCGATAAGATTGGCGATTCGATCGCGCACGGCCTGCAGTTGCGAAAACGGAAATTGCCGATGGTGCGCGATCACCTGGAGGGCTCCCTGGTCCTCCTGCCTGGGAGCGATCGTCATCGTCGCGGCAATACCGTCGCGAGCCATCGCGCCGGCATAGTCGTACTCGCCGGGATTGCCGTTGTTGCGGGGGAACCTGAGTCGCGACGCCACCGAGAGTTCATCGCCGATGCGCGGATTGATTTGGTCGAGGACGGTGACACGAACTCCTCCCGTCACGGGGGACATCGGCTGTCCGGGCGGCGACGCGCGTAGCGCGCGGAGCATGAGATGAGTGCGATCGACCAGGTGTTCGGGTTCGGCGACCAGGACCCCGTCGACTGTCGCCGGTTCACCTTCGGGCAGCGCGCGAATTGTTTGGGCAGCAGGCGGAGGACGAAGGAGATTGCGCACCGGCATCGTGGCCGCGGCCGCGATCGCGAGCAGACCAAGCAGATAGCCAACACGGCGATAGCCCGCGAGGACCACGCCAATCGCCAGAATCGATAGCGCAGTAACGGACCACCCCGAAGCGAACCAGCGAAGATTCCCGAGCGCATCGCCGGCGCAAACTGCGATCGCGACGGAATAGATCGGCGCAATCGAGGCAACACCTTCCAGCGCGGTGGTCAGCCGGGACGTACCAGGGACTTCACGTCGCCGATGTTTCCCGGAATCCGGGCGTTCGCCGGTCAATGCAGCCGCGATTGGAGATCCTCCCTTTTTGCCGGCCCAAGCGGCGCCGGACCGATCGCACGCCCTGGTATGCTCTACGCTACCTCGCGATAGCGGTTTCGGGACATTTCCACATATGCTGCGCGATGGTACATCGGTAGCGCGAGAAAGGAATCAGCATGAGCGCGGAACAACAGCAGCCTCAAACCAGCAGCGATACCATCACCGGGTTCATGGATGCCGAGCACGCGCGCATCCACGCGATGTGGGAGCAGACGGCGGCGGCCCTGTACACGGAGGAATTCGGCAAGCTGCACAGGCTGGCGGGAGACTTCATCGCCGCGCTCAAGCGCCATATCAACGCGGAAGAACAGATCGTCTTTCCCGCAATCGAGAGAAAGACCGGCGACAACGAGCCCACGAACGCGATGCGCCTGGAACATCGGCAGATCGAGCACATGCTCGAACACCTGAAGCCGCTGCTGACGGTGCAGGAGCTATGGACCGGCATCAAGGCAGTGGAAGGGCAGGAAATCGAGCCGGGCGCCCTGCTCCGCAGTCACGAGAACAAGGAACACGACGTGCTGTATCCGATGGCCGACAAGGTGCTGGGCGCGGATGAAGCCCGGCAACTGATCGCGCGGATGCGCACGGAAGTGGACAAGAGCTGATGCTCCATTCCTAACCTCTCCCAGAGCGGAGAGGTCGGCGCCGTTTTTCGGCGCCGGGTGAGGTCCCTTTTTCAGCGCGAGCAAAGCTTGCGCGACAATACATACCTCTATCTGGCCCTCGTAAATGAGACGGTGGCAACCGCGGCTTTTCGCTGCGATCTTGCCTGCCGTCCCCACAGCGACTGACGACGCTGCCAGAAGATTACGGAGCCGCTCGCGAGACTGCCCCTTCACGTTTCAAGTTTAGGTGCGACCGAACTCGCTCAGATTCGCAGCGGAAAGAAGAATCTTGAATCGCGCGAGCTTCCCCCTACGCCAAGGCTCCGGGGGACAGGGTCCGCTCGCGCTGAAAGGATCCCTCATCCGGTGCCAAAAAATGGCACCGGCCTCTCCGCTCTGGGAGAGGCTAAGGATCCCATCAGTTGCCGTGGTCTCTCCGGGCCAAGTCCACCTACGGAGTTTTTGCCGGGGTTGACGTCTTAGTGCGCGTAGGCTTCGGAGTCTTCGTCGGCTTCGGGGTTTTGGTAGGTGTCGGCGTTCTCGTCTTTGTAGGTTTCGGGGTTTTTGTAGGCTTTGGGGTCTTCGTCGGCTTGGGTGTTTTTGTAGGCTTCGGGGTTTTTGTTGGCTTCGGCGTCTTAGTGGGTGTGGGCGTCTTGGTTGCTGTTTTGGCCGGCGTCCCGGAACCGCTGGGGTCAGGCGTCGGCGTGACTGTCACCGTCGCCGAAGTCGTCGGATCCGGGGTCGCCGTGGCAGTTATTGTGACTGACGGAGTGACGGTAGGCGTGCCGGTCGCTGTGGGAGTCGCGGTCGCTGTGGCTGTATGAGTCGCCGTCGCCGTGGCAGTTGCGGTAGGCGTCGAACTCGCGGTCGCAGTTGGGGTTGATGTCGCTGTCTTCGTGGCAGTGGCGGTAGCTGTGGCAGTCGGGGTGGAAGTGGCCGTCGCGGTGGCGGTCGGCGTCGGTGTGCCAGTTGCAGTCGCGGTGGCAGTGGGTGTTGAAGTTGCCGTCGCGGTAGTTGTTGCAGTCGGCGTCGACGTAGATGTCGCGGTGGCCGTTGGCGTGCTGGTCGCGGTTGCCGTCGCAGTCGGGGTGGAGGTGGCCGTCGCGGTGGCGGTCGGCGTCGGTGTGCCAGTTGCAGTCGCGGTGGCAGTCGGTGTTGAAGTTGCCGTCGCGGTAGTTGTTGCAGTCGGCGTCGACGTAGATGTCGCGGTGGCCGTTGGCGTGCTGGTCGCGGTTGCCGTCGCGGTCGGGGTGGAAGTGGCCGTCGCGGTAGCGGTCGGCGTCGAAGTTGCCGTCGCGGTAGCGGTTGCGGTCGGCGTCGACGTAGATGTCGCGGTGGCGGTTGGCGTGCTGGTCGCCGTTGCTGTCGCAGTCGGGGTCGGCGTGGGTGTGTCGGTCGCAGTGGCGGTAGCGCTTGCGGTCGCAGTGGCGGTTGGCGTTGAGGTCGGGGTGGGTGTTGCCACCGAATAGTTGATCGTCCCGGTCGCCGGGCTGCCAGAGGTGGAGGTCGCGTAGAGATTATTGATAAACACGCCGATGTTGGGGGCCTGGTCGTTTGCCACGACCACATCCAGCTTCCCATCGCCGTTCAAGTCCGCCGCCAGCACACCCCAAGTCGCCTTGCCGGCATTGAAGGTCTGGGCAGCGGCGAACGAGACTGTACTGCTCCCTGGAGTAGTGTTGTTGAGCAACAGCGCCAGCGAGCCCGCCGTGGTGTTGTCGTTCGATACGATCAGGTCCGGCTTGCCGTCGCCGTTGATATCCGCAATCGCGACCTCTTCCGGGTCGCTCACCCCTACGGCAACGGTCTGCTGCGTGGCGAAGCTCGGCGTGCTGGCCCCGGCCGACGTGGTGTTCAGCAGGACCGACAGAGTGGTGGTACTCGAATTTACCACTACCAGGTCGGCCAGGCCGTCACCGTTGAGGTCGCCCGCGGCGACACCGTAGGGTCCGCTTCCGGTCGAAAAAGTTTGCGCCGATGCAAAGCTGGGGGTTGATGCACCCGCGCTGGTGGTGTTCAGAAGCACCGCCACGTTGTTGTTTCCGTAGTTCGAAACGATCAGATCGGGCTTGCCGTCGCCGTTGATGTCCTTGATTGCCAGCCGATAGGGATGGGTACCGGTGGTAAAGCTTTGCTGCGGAGCCAAACTGACTGTGCCGGAGTTGGTGGTGGTGGTATTAAGCAGCACCGATGCTTTACCCAAGGTCCAGTTGGTCGCTACGACGTCGGGCTTGCCATCGCCGTTGATATCCGCAACCGCCAGACCGAGCGCGCTGGTACCTACGGTGAAGGTCTGCTGACTGGCGAAGGTTGGCGTCGATGCGCCCGGGCTGGTGGTATTGAGCAGCACGGACACCAGCCCGCTGGCGGTCACGACTACGTCGAGCTTGCCGTCGCCGTTGATGTCGGCCAGCGCAACTTGCTGGGGTTGATTGCTGGTCGCGAACGTCGTCTGGGTAGTGAAGCTCGGAGTGGTAGCGCCGGTCGCGGTCGTATTCAGGTAAACACCCACGTAGTTGCTGGCGTAGTCGTTTGTGACCAGGTCCAGCTTTCCATCGCCGTTGAGATCTCCCGCCGCGAGGGTCACGGGTTGGACGCCGGAGACAAGAGTCGCCTGCGTCCCGAGGCTGCTGGAGTCAAGGGTCGGGAGTAGGAACGACGTGGTGTTCAAGAGCACGGAAACGTTGTTACCGCCAACCGTGCTGTAGGCCACCGCCAAGTCGCGCTCCCCGTCGCCGTTAAAGTCCGCGACGGCCACCTGCGCCGGATTACTCGAGACCGCAAAGGTCTGCTGCGTGGTGAAGCTCGGCGCACTCGCGCCCGGTGCGGTCGCGTTGAGCAACACCGACACCGTGCCGTCGGTGCTGTTCGTCACTATCAGGTCGCGTCTTCCGTCGTTGTTCAGGTCGTCGGTGGTCACCCACGACGGTCCGGCGCCTGTCGAGAAGGTTTGCTGCGAGGAAAAACTCGGCGTAGATGCGCCAGGGCTGGTGGTATTGAGCAGCACCGACGCCGTGTCATCCGCGTTGTTAACCGTGATGATATCGGGGACTCCGTCGCCGTTGATGTCCGCCAGTGCTACCGATACGGGGCTATTGCCCGTGGCGAATGTTTGCTGCGTGGCGAAGCTGGCCGACGAAGCTCCAGGCGTGGTGGTATTCAATAGTACCGAGACCGTGCTGCCGCCCTCGTTTGCCACGACCAGGTCGGCCAACCCATCGCCATTGAGATCCATAGCCGCCACTGAAGATGCGCCGCCGCCGGCTGCGAAGGTTTGCACTGAAGCGAACGAGGCTGTGTTGCTGCCGGTCGCGGTAGTGTTGAGCAGGACTGCAACCGTATTCGAACCCGGATTAGCAACGACCAGGTCCGGCACCCCATCGGAATTGATGTCGGCTACCACCACCTGTCCAGGAGAACTCGATGATCCGGTGAAAAAGGTCTGCTGCGATGCGAAGCTGACGGTGCTCCCCCCGAGCGTTGTGGTGTTGAGCAACACCGACACCGTGTTGTCCGAGCTATTGGCAACGACCAAGTCCGGCAATCCATCGCCGTTGATGTCCGCGATAGCGACCGAGGTAGGAGAGTTGCCGACAGCGAAGGTCTGCTGGGCGGAAAACGTAGACGTCGATGCGTTTGTGGTCGTGGTATTCAACAGAACAGAAACCGTGTTGTTGCTGTGGTTGACCACGATCAGGTCCGGCTTGCCGTCGCCATTTACATCTCGCGCCGTGACCCACACCGGCTTGGTGCCCGTCGTGAAGGAGTTGGCCGACCCGAAGGTGGCCGTGAACGTACCGCCCCCGCCCCCGAGCAACGACATCTGAAGAGTCTTTGCAGATCCACTGCTGCTGGCGCCGGCGACGGTGACCGGGATCGATCCGCTGCTCGAGCCAGCCGGAATCACCACTGAGCCGCTCGTCCCGGTGTAGTCGGTTCCAGCGACGGCGGTGCCGTCCTGAGTCTGGTACTGGAAGAACGCGTCGAACGAAGTGTCGCCCGAGCGGCTTACGGGAAAGTTCAGCGTGGTTGACGATGGGCTGGTTACCGTGACGCTTCCGGCAGAGATCGTCAGCGTCGTGGAATCGCTCAGAGCAAAGAACGGGACTAAAAACGTGAGCAGTACAGTCGTCGCGACGACGATTCGTCCAGCGTTAAATCGAATTTTCTTCACTTCGGCACCAGTGACGCGCCACCGCCGTCCCTTCGGGCTTCAAAATTCCAAGCTACCGACAGTCAATAATTGACGGTGTGTCGGTAACCGCTAGTGACAAAAAATTGGCGGCGCTAGGGCTTAGCGTTCATAACCACGTTTCGTCTTAGAATATCAAAGCTATAATTAACGTATTAGCGGTGACCATCCCATGCAATATGGAATCGGCATTGTCACGATGAGTTTGGCCACCTTTGGCATCTTTAGAGATACTAAGAATCATCTTCGAGCGGAATGATGACCAAAGCCGAGCCATCGCAGCCTAAAAATCAGAAGAAAGAGAAATGTCCTTGAACAGCGGGCGCGGAGGGGACAGGCGGACCACGCTAAGAGCGGCGCTTAACCTAGTCGGTCCTTTGGTCAGCCTTTGTGCCAGTGCGAATCAAAAGACTGGGATTCCTCAATAAAAAGTTTCGGACTGACAGCTTCACTTAGCGGGAGACAGGACTAGAGGTGCGCTGGGCACGGGATCCTCCGTCGCAGAATCAGGATTGTCGAAGATCGCCAAGATTCTCAGGATTTTCAGATTGTTGTTTCTCCTGGGATTCCAAAGGCTGAGCGTCCCCTTCTTCCCGCTCTTCATGGTCGAGTAGGGCTGCCATTGCGTCGAGATGGCGACGAATCTCGGTTGCTAAATCGAGATTCAGGCCCTTGACCGCCGCAATGTCATCGGCCGATGCCTCGCGAATCTTGCGGAGGCTGCCGAAGTGGCGCAGGAGAGCGCGCCTGCGCACCGGACCGATTCCCTCAATATCGTCGAGCACCGAGCGCATCCGGGCGCGGCGGCGCAGTTCGCGATTGTAGGTGATCGCGAAGCGGTGCGCTTCGTCGCGTACGCGCACCAGCAGAAACAGCGCGGTGGAGTTTTTCGGAAGGACAATCGGGTCCTTGCGATTCGGCAGGAACACGCGTTCCTCGGACTTGGTCACTTCTTTGGCGCGGCGATCGTTCAGCACGTGCTGCTTGGCGAGCGATACGCAGTCGATCTGATCGATCAGGCCCTGCTCCTTCAGAACCTGGAGCGCGACGTTGAGTTGGCCCTTGCCGCCATCGATAACCCACAAGTCCGGGTATTCGTTCTCGCGCCTGGCGCGTTCGGCTCGTCTGCCGAGCACTTCTGCGAGGCTCGCGAAGTCATCCTGTCCCTCGAACCCGCGGATGCGATAGCGGCGATACAGATTCTTATCGGGCTCGCCCTCATCGAATGTCACCTGCGATCCGACCACCATCGAACCTTGCAAATTCGAGATGTCGTAGCATTCGATGCGCTTGGGCGAGTTGCGCAGGTGCAACTTGATGCGCAGCTCCTCGAGCATCTTCTCGCGCGTCTTTTCGTTGTCGCGCCGCGACTCGAAGCTCTGGCGCGCATTCTCCATAGCCATTTCCAGCAGGCGGACCTTCTCACCCCGCTGCGGGACGAATACCTCGCACTTTTTTTCGCGACGCTCGGAGAGAAGTTCGCCGCGTACCTCGGCATCTTCGAGGACCACCGGGACGATCACTTCATCGGGAATCGTTCGCGCGCCCTGGTAGTACTGGGTCAGGAGATCGGCGAGCACTTCTTCGTCCGGAAATTCCAGGTCCTGGAAACTCCAGCCCTGGGTGCTGGTCAGCTTGCCGCCGCGCACGATCAGCACGATTGCCTCGATGAAGCCGCCTTCGCGATAGATACCGAAAATGTCCTGGTCGATACCCCAGTGATGGAGTACGGTCTGGCGCTCGACGGTCTTTTCGATCGCGCGCACGCGATCGCGGATTTTCGCAGCGGCCTCGAACTCGAGCCGCGACGCATGCGCTTTCATCTGATCGCGCATCTCGCGCAGCAGCTCCAGGTTCTTGCCTTCCAGGAGCATCTGGGCGGCGTGGAGATGCTTGCCGTATTCGTCGCGATCGACGGTCAGGCAGCACGGCCCCATGCATCGCTTGATTTGATATTCGAGACATGGCCGTGAGCGGTTGCGAAAGACGCCGTCGGAGCAGGTGCGCAGCGGAAAGACTTTGCGGATGACGTCGATGGTTTCGCGCAGACCATCCGCCGATCCGAACGGTCCGAAATATTTGCCGCCATCCTTGACGATGCGGCGCGTGACCGTGATGCGCGGCCAGGGATGGTTGGTGATCTTGGCGCTCAGGTACGACTTGTCGTCGCGAAGCCGGATATTGTAGCGCGGCTTGTACTGCTTGATGAGGTTGTTTTCGAGGATGAGCGCTTCCTTTTCGCTGGCGGTGACAATGGTCTCGAGGTCGCGCACCCGCCTCATCAGAAAGCGCACGTTGAAGCGGCCGTCGCCCTGCTCTCCTTCGTTGCCGCGAAAATATGAACGCACGCGCGGGCGCAGCGACTTCGCTTTGCCGACGTAGAGGACTTTCCCGGCGCGATCCTTGAGCAGGTAGACGCCGGGCAGCGGGGGGACCGCTTCGAGCTTGCGCGCAATCGGCTCTTCGTCCGGGGTGAGTTCGAGTGCGGGGCGGTCGCCGGCCTCGGCGGGCGGCTGTTCCGGATATTCGACCAGCGAGCCAAAGCGCGGTCCTTCCAGCGGCGCGGATCCGTCCGGCGATTTCCCGTCTTTCGGCATCGGAAGGCACGATTATATCACCGACCCAGTGGTTGGCAGCGAATCGGCGCGGCGTGCTACGCCATCTGCAGCTGGCGCAAGGAGGCATCCACGATGGGCAAGCTCAACGGGAAAGTCGCCGTGATCACCGGAGCGGCGAGCGGCATGGGTCGCGCGACGGCGCTTCTGTTCGCGAAGGAAGGCGCGGCGGTGGTGCTCACCGATCTGAATTCGCACGGCGGTGAAGACGCTGTCGGGGAGTGCGCGGCCGCGGGCGGCAAGGCCGTGTTCCAGCGCACTGACGTGACCAGCGAGGCCGATATCAAGGCCGCGGTGGATCGCGCGGTGAAGGAATACGGCCGCCTCGACATCATGTACAACAACGCCGGCGTGGCGGGAGCGCTGGGCGCGATCGAGAAGGTCAGCTCGCAGGACTGGGACAAGTCGATGGCGATCCTGCTGAAGGCCGTATTCCTCGGGATGAAGTATTCGATTCCCGAGATGCGCAAGGCGGGCGGCGGCTCGATCATCACGACGTCTTCCGCGGCAGGTCTGCGAGGGGTCGGCTACCTGGCGCCGTATAGCGCGGCCAAGGGCGCGATCATCACACTCACGCAGGCGGTCGCGATCGAAGTCGGGCATGACAGGATTCGGGTCAACTGTATCTGCCCCGGTGGGGTGAACACTCCGCTGGTGCATGCGGGCACGCGCGGCGGCGCGGAAGAAGCCGAGAAGCGGATGGCGAGGATGCAGCCGATTCCGCGCGCCGGTCGTGCGGAGGACATCGCGAAGATGGCGCTGTTCCTCGCGAGCGACGATGCGGAATGGATCACGGGCACCGCGATGGTGGTGGACGGCGGAATCAACACGGGCAACGTGCGGTTCTCGCAGGAGTCTACGTTTTCAGGACCATCGTTTGAGAGATCGTGAAGGGTGCCCTTCTCCTTTCCAGGGAGAGAGTTAGGGAGCGTTACTGCGGGAGCGTGGCAGAAAAACAATTCGGAACAGCAGCATGCGACTGCAATTGGGTCCGTCGTCGCGGATTTGGTAACTCATCTGTTGTACCACCCGTTTGTCCCCTCCCTGGAAAGGAAGGGATCGGAAAGACAGGAGAAGTTCATGGGTAGATTGGATGGAAAAGTAGCGATCATCACGGGGTCCGCGAGCGGAATCGGGCGCGGCACCGCGATGCGGTTTGCGGGCGAAGGCGCAGCGGTCGTCATCACCGACCTCAACGTCGAGGGCGGAGAAGCGGCGGTTCGCGACTGCAAGGAGAACGGCGGACGCGCCGTATTTCAAAAGGCTGACGTTTCCAGCGAGGCGGATATCAAGGCGTTGGTTGCGCGCGCGATCAAGGAATTCGGCCGCCTCGATATCGTGTACAACAACGCGGGAGTGGGCGGAGCGATAGGCGCCCTGGAGCAGGTCAGCGTGGAAGACTGGGACAAGAGCATGGCGGTGCTGCTCCGTTCCGTGTTCCTGGGCATCAAGCATTCAGTCGCGGAGATGCGCAAGGTGGGCGGCGGTTCGATCATTTCAACCGCGTCGGTCGCCGGGATCCGCGGCTTCGCGGGACTGCATCCGTATTGCGCAGCGAAAGCCGGCGTCGTGAACCTGACGCGATCGGCGGCGCTGGAATTCGCCAAGGACAAGATTCGCGTGAATTGCATCTGTCCGGGCGGAATCAACACCCCGATCCTTCATCGCAATCAGCCGGGCGTGAAAGAAGCGATGGAGGGCTGGATGGCCAAGGGGCAGCCGATCCAGCGCGCGGGCCATCCGGAGGATATCGCCGGGATGGCGCTGTACCTGGCCAGTGACGACTCGCAGTGGGTGACGGGACAGGCGATGGTGGTGGACGGTGGATTGACGATCGGCAGCGGATTTTTCAATGCCGCGCCGGATGCGCAGAATCCGACGGCGCTGCCGCCATCGGGATACGTGGGTCCATCGTTCGAGAAGTAGCTTCAAGCGCGGAGACGCGGCCAGGATGGCCGCGTCTCCGCATTGTCTTCAACCTTGGCTCGCCCACAATTCCTTCAACAACACGGTCAGCAGGCGCGGATGCTCTTCCGGCCAGAACAGCTTCGCGCCGGGGATGGTAGTTACCCTGCGGAGACCGCCCAGGTTCGCGCGGAACCAGTCGACCGAAGCGGGACCATCGAAGGCGGTATCCGCCTCGCCCCACAGCACTTGTGCGGGAACCTTTGAAGCACGCAGGCTCTTGGCCGCCGCCATCAACTGATCGCGATTTTTCTCGTAGTCTGCGAAGCCTTTCACCAGTTCACGACGCTGCTCGGATTCGAAAGGAGTGAAGCAGGCCTCGAGCGTTTCCATGGTCAGACGCTCAGGATACTCGAATGCGGGCCCAAGCGGCGCGGCCGCGGAAAGATCATGCGCAGCGGCCTTGAAGATGTCTCCCACCACGCCCGCCTTCAACCCGCCATAGAACTGCTGCAGCATCGTGTTCGGCCAGAGATCGTGCACCTCGCAATTGGTCAGGGTCAGGGAGCGGACTCGCTCGGGGAAAAGCGAGAGAAAGATTTGGCTAACACCTCCGCCGGTGTCGTTACCGACCAGGTCCACGTGCGTGATCCCGCGTGCGTCAAGGAAAGCGGCCAGCATCCTGGCCTGCGACTCGAACGAGATGTCCTGGCTCGAAGGAATCTCGCTGTACCCCACTCCCATCATGTCGGGCGCGACGCAAGTGCGTATCGATGAGAGCTCATCGAGCGCGTAGCGCCATTGGTAGCCACAGAGCGGGAAGCCATGGACGAACAGCGCGACGGGACCGCTGCCGCGTTCGACCCAGGCGATGCGGCCGAAACTGGTGTCCGCAAACTTGCGGGAGCTGTGGAACTCGGATGCTTTCATTGCTAGCCTCCTGACTTACGATATTGAAGACACATACAGTCTGTATGTAACCTGCATATAGTATGGCCGTCAAGAGCCGCCAGGCGGAAAACTCCGCCGCCACCCGCACTGCCCTGCTCAAGGTCGCGCGCAAGCTGTTCGCCGAGCGCGGCTACGCCGACACGGCGACCGAGGAGATCGTCAAGCGCGCGCGCGTGACGCGCGGCGCGCTGTACCATCATTTCAAGGACAAGCAGGACCTGTTCAAGGCGGTGCTGGTCGAGGAGCAGGTGCGGCTGGCGGCGCTGTCGGCGGAGGCCGCGAGCAAGGAAACAGATCCGTGGCGCGCGTTGCTACTCGCGAGCGAAGCGTTCATGGATGCGTGCCTCGAACCTGCCGTGCAGCAGATCGTTCTAATCGATGCGCCGGCGGTGTTGGGGGCGCAGGGCTGGCGCGAGTTCGACGAGAGCTACTACCTGGCGGGAGTGAAAATAGGCATCCAGGCGTCGATCGACGCGGGGATAATCGCGCCACAGCCGGTCGATCCGCTCGCGCACATCATCCTGGGCTCGTTCAACGAAGCCGCGCAGTTGATCGCGCACGCCAAGGACAGAAAAGCCGCGCGCCGCGAGGTCAGCGAAGTCACCAGCCGACTGCTCAACGGCCTCAGAATCAAGCAGTAATCAGATTTCAAGCGTCTCCGGTGCGGCTACGCGAGATTGCGTATCTGCAAGGCTCCCGCGCGTTGGTATTTGAACTCCAAATCCATCTTTCGCGGGGCACGACGATGGCATCAGGCGGACCACCCAAATGGCTGGCAACAACCAAGTCGCATTTGCCTGAATCAAGCAACGAAGGCCATACCAATGGCACACAGTCAAACGGAATGACGGCGAGTGCCGGTCTCGGGGTTTCCCCCGCAGAACCTGCGATCGCCGAGGCTAATGGCAAAGAGGGGCAAGCCTCGGCATCGATACTTCGGGGGCCCGAGACCGGACAGGTTGGTCCAGGGCATGCCGACCAGCCAGTGGGCGTCGGCTCCGGTGCCAATTCAGCAAAAGCTGTCGGCGGCCCGGCCATCGGAAATAGCGGCCATACCTTCGACGGAGGAATCCATACGCTTCGCGGCAGTGACAAAACTCATTTGTCTCTGGACTCCGCCCTGGAGCAAAAGCTCCAAGAGTGGGTGGATGCAATCAAGCTCCACAGGCACGGCCGTCTGAAGCATGGTGCGGAGGTTGCCAAGTCGGTGCTTCAGATTATGGCCTTGGTGGTCGTGGTGGGATTCGTGGTCGCAGCGGGAGTAAACGTCGCTCACGACTGCCGTCACCCACGCGTGTCGATAGACGAGATTGCACTTCCGAAAGCCCTCGAGGAACGGGGCTATACTTCGCAAACGGTCGCCGAACGCCTTCGCGCCTCCGTCTCGCAGGCCGTAGGGCAGAACAGCGCAAAGGATTCGACCTCACCTTCCAGTTCCAATTCCGGAAATTCAAGTCCCCAGAGAGTCAACGGAACTTACGTGGCCAGTCGAGGCAAGGAGACCATCGCGACTGGAACCGAGATGGACCGCATGCCTGACATGGTGTTTCCCGAAATTGGCATGTCGTTCCGCGGCGTCGTCGGGATAGTTGACGGACTGTTTCATGCAGAACCACGCCACATCAGCGGTGAGATCACCGAGGCTCAGAACAACACACGCATGGAAGTAGTCATGTACGTGCAAGGTGAGTCCCAATTGCAGGTCGATCGCGTCCCGGATGCTGATCCTGACAAAGCAATCGATATTGCCTCGCAGGACGCGCTGTTCCTGGTCGATCCGCTCGTAGGTGCGACAGATGCGCTCAACCACGACGAGTACGATCGCGCGATACGTGAGTTTCCTGCCGCATTGACCGAGAACTCCAAAAGCTCGGAAAACGTTCACGGCAAGTTCGCTCTTGCCTACCTGGAACGGGGCGAAACACGATTGACCAAGGTCCTGCAACAGGACAAGCGACAATCAAACGCCAAAGACTTTGATCCAGCCATCGAGGACTTCAACGCCGCAATTGAGCAGGACAGCAATCTCTCGCCCGCCTACAGCGATCGCGGAGCGGCCGAGGAAAAACAAAAACACTTCGTAGCCGCACTGGCTGACTACAACCAGGCCCTCACCTTGTCGCCCCGGAGTTCCTCCGCGCGGCTCAATCGAGGCTTCATGTACCTGGCGTCTGGACAATGCCAGCAAGCCGCCTCAGATCTCCAAACAGTCGCTACAACCTCGTTTTCCGCTCGGGCCGACGGTTACAACGGATGGGCGTGGGTTCTTGCGACGTGTCCCAAACTTCGTGATGGAGCACGCGCGTTATCCCTGGCCAAGAAGGCTTGTTCCCTGATTACCTCCGACAGCTCCTGCCAGGATCCGCTTCCCGCCTTCGAAGACAGTCTTCCGGCCGTCCAGGACACCCTCGCTGCCGCGTACGCAGAAACGGGGGACTTCGACAACGCCGTCCGTTACGAGCAGATGGCCTTCGACCAGAAAAAGACCGACGCGGAATTCTCGGAGAGGTTGGCGGACTATAAGAGCCGAAAGGCGTACCAAGTCCCGATCACCATTCATCCACTTCTGCCTCTCCCCGATGCTGCTTTAACCAGGTAAGCGCAAACGCGGCGAAGCGCCGATGGACTACTTCGGATGATCGGGCGTCAACTTCAGCCGGCCCTGCCGCACCGGACGCTTGCCCGCGGCGGCTGCGCCGGTCGCGGCGCCGGCGCCCTTGCGACCGCGCAACTGCGCGGCACGCGATCCGGCTGAGCCCGGAGGCGGTCCAGGCGGGGCGGGCGGCCGCGCCTGGTCCATCCCGAAGATCTTTCGTTCCAACCGCTTGATCTGATCGCGCAGTTCGGCGGCGCGTTCGTATTCGAGGTCTTCCGCCGCCTGCATCATGTCGCGGCGGAGCGCGGTGATGCGATCGGCAAGCTCGTGCGGCGGGATGAATTCTTCCTTCGCCGGCTTCTCATCGGCTTCCGGCACGATCGCCCATTCCGGTGAGTACATCTCGACCAGCGATGCATCGATAGCCTTGGTCACGGACTGCGGCGTAATGCCGTGCTCCTGGTTGTATGCGACCTGCTTGGCGCGGCGGCGATTGGTCTCTTCGATGGCGCGCTGCATCGAGTCGGTTATCTTGTCGGCGTACATCAGCACGCGCCCGTTGATATGACGGGCGGCCCGCCCGATGGTCTGGATCAGCGACCGGGTCGAGCGCAGGTAGCCTTCCTTGTCGGCATCGAGGATCGCGACCAGCGAAACCTCGGGCAGGTCGAGGCCTTCACGTAGCAGATTGATTCCGACCAGCACATCGAAATCGCCTTTGCGGAGGCTGCGAATAATCTCGACGCGTTCGATCGTTTCGATGTCGGAGTGCAGGTAACGCACGCGCACTCCGAGGTCGTGATAGTAATCGGTCAGGTCCTCGGCCATCTTCTTGGTGAGGCAGGTCACCAGCACGCGCTCATTGGCGGCGACGCGCTTGCGCAGCTCCTCGAGGAGATCGTCGACCTGGGTTCCGGCCCTGCGCACTTCGATCTCGGGGTCGATGAGGCCGGTGGGGCGGATGAGTTGCTCGACCACGAGGCCGCCCGACTGTTCGAGCTCGTAGTCGCCGGGAGTGGCCGACACGTACACGGCCTGGTTCACATGGCTCTCCCATTCCTCGAAGTTCAACGGACGGTTGTCGAGCGCAGAGGGCAGCCGGAAGCCGAAGTCGACCAGGGTCTGCTTGCGCGATCGATCGCCGCGATACATGCCGCCGATTTGCGGGATGGTGTTGTGGCTTTCGTCGATGAAGAACAGCGAGCCCTTGGGAAAATAGTCGAGCAACGTCGGCGGCGGATCTCCGGGTTTGCGCCCGGTGAGATGCCGCGAATAGTTTTCGATGCCGGGACAAAAACCCATCTCCGCGAGCAGCTCGAGATCGTACATCGTGCGCTGTTCCAGACGTTGCGCCTCGAGCAACTTGTTTTCGGATCTGAACAACTCGAGCCGTTCTTTCAGCTCGGCGCGAATCGTCGTGACGGCGCGTTCCATCCGGTCGGAGGTCGTGACGTAGTGCGATGCCGGGTAAATGCAGACCGATTGCAGTTTGCGGATTACCTTGCCGCGCAACGCGTCGATCTCGTAGAGCCCTTCGATCTGATCGCCGAAGAACTCAATCCGCACCGCCCTGCTCTCTTCGTATGCGGGGAAGACCTCGACGGTGTCGCCGCGCACGCGGAAGGTGCCGCGATGAAAATCGTAATCGTTGCGCTGGTAGTGGATATCGACCAGCTTGCGGAGCACGCGGTCGCGCTCGATGGTCTGGCCTTCCTCCACGAACACCAGCATCTCGAAGTACACCTCCGGCTCGCCGAGGCCGTAGATGCATGACACCGATGCGACGATGAGCACGTCGTTGCGCTCGAGCAGCGCTTTGGTGGCGGAATGGCGCAGCTTGTCGATTTCGTCGTTGATGCTCGCGTCCTTCTCGATAAACGTGTCGGTCGAGGGGACGTATGCTTCGGGCTGGTAGTAGTCGTAATACGAGACGAAGTAGCGGACCGCATTGTCCGGGAACAGGCTCTTGAACTCGTTGTAGAGCTGCGCGGCGAGCGTCTTGTTCGGCGCCATCACGAGCGTGGGACGATTCACCCGCTCGATAACATTGGCCATCGTGAAGGTCTTGCCCGAGCCGGTGACGCCGAGGAGGACCTGATGGTGGACGTCTTGCTGGACGTTCGCCACGATCGCATCGATAGCCCCCGGCTGGTCGCCCTGCGGGCGATAACCGGACACCAGCTTGAAGGTCCCTTCTTTTCCGCGCGCGAGTGGCAGCATCGACAATCGCCTACTTTAGCATCGGGGGCCATTTGGACCGAACCCACGGGGGGCCAGACCTATCACTCTCCTGACAAAATTTGTCGCGAAGGCGCCCATTCTGGATTAAATTCCAGAAGCGAGCGGACATGGTTCGCCAGATGGAGCCAGGGGGCTGCATTTGACATCGAGAGGTGGATACTAGTTGCAGGAGGTATGAACCGATGAAACGTCTTACAGGCTTGTTGATTGCATCGGTGTTCGGCCTGATGTTCTATGCCGCGCCGGCGCATGCGCAGTTCTCAGGTTTGCCGAACCAGGCTGCGTGGAACCAGTACTTGTCCAATCATCCGAAGACCGCGGCAGAACTGCGCGCGAACCCAAGCCTTATCTACAACGCCAAGTGGCGCTCGGAGCATCCCCACTTCGAGCAATGGGCCAATAATCATCAGAAGGATTGGGAGATGATGAAATCGCCGGCGGCGTGGCAGAACAAGTACGGCGCGTGGGACCCGAAGACCAACGAGTGGCACGATCAGGATTGGTGGCACAAGAACAATCCTGAATGGGCGCAGCAGAACCATCCGGACTGGTGGCAGAATCACAAGGAATGGAAGGAGCAGCACCAGGAAGAGGTTCACGAGCAGCACGTTGAGCACGCCGAGCAAAAGGCTCAGCATTGGGAGCACAAGCATCATCACGACCACGACCAGGATCACGACAACTAACTGAATTCGGGGGGAAAGGCAGTTCGCGGGATGACCGTGCAATTACAGATGCGCGGTTATTTCCGCTCCGATAAGCCACGCCGATTGTGGCAATAGGCCCGAAACGACCCGTTAACCGGCAGGGAAAAAAGATTTTCGGGCTAGTTGCATTCGGCATGGGAATATAACTATATTTGCTCCCCGATTACGGCCTAAATGACGCGTGGCGGCAAGTGTGGGGTACTGCCGCGCTAACACGCACTTGGGTGAGGAGGAGTTCATGAGACTAAAGTCAGGGCTTATCAAGTCGGCGATCGCGCTGGCCGGCACCGCTTTCCTGGGCAGTGCTCTCGCAGGTTGCTCGTACTTTGAGCAGCCGAGGCAATGGGGGACCTGCGCAATCGTAGGCGGCATGCTGGGAGCAGGCGCAGGCGCTGCATCCGGCATCGTCATCGTTGACAACGCGCATGGCAGTGGCTCCGCCTCCCAGTCGGGCAAGGCCTGGGGTGGTGTTGGTGGAGCAGCGGCGGGTGCTTTGATCGGGACTCTCGCCGGCCACTACCTCTGCGATCCTATAATCCAGCCGCCACCTCCTCCGCCGCCACCGCCGCCTCCTCCGCCGCCACCGCCACCTCCTCCGCCGCCACCGGCCAAGGAGAAGCTGGTGCTTCGCGGAGTGCACTTTGACTTCAACAAGTACAACATCCGCCCCGGCGATGCCGCGGTGCTGGATGAAGCCGCAGCTACGTTGCAGGCCAATCCGAACGTGACGATCAACGTCAACGGATACTGCGATGCTATCGGCAGCGACGAGTACAACCTCAAGCTGTCGCAGAAGCGTGCCGATGCGGTCGCGAACTACCTGAGCGAAAAGGGTATCGCGTCCAGCCGCCTCATCACGCACGGCTACGGCAAGACCGACTTTGTCGCCACCAACGACACGGCTGAGGGCCGCGCCCAGAACCGCCGCGTCGAACTGGTGCCGACCGAATAGGTCACCTCAGCTGACGCATGAAAGGGCCGGGATCCCGCGAGGGGTTCCGGCCCTTCTCTTTTTTGGCGATTTACGGCGGTGATCTTGGTTGGGCGGTTTGCTATAAGACGGCGTCATGATGACGTCAAACAAGCGGGCATTCAGTGGTCTGGCCGTCGCGCTGACGTTCGTCGCGATGGGGACCGTCGCGCGCGCGCAGGATCAGGGCGCGGCATCGACGACTATTTCGAAGGTTCCTCCAGCCTCGGATACGACCAACCCTCCGGCGAGCACAGGGGTCGGCAGTCACCTGGCAGCCGTCCCGGCAGTCGCGGCGATGTCGCCCGAGGATAAGGCCGATGCGGCCAAGACCCTGCGTGACCCCAATCTGCGTCAGAAGGTCAAGGACGTGCTGACCAAGCTGACCCCGGAGCGTGCACGCCTGAACAAGGAGTACCAGCAGGCGGCGGCGCTGTTCCCCGCGTTCTGCAAGGACTGGGAGCGGAAGCTGCACGATCGCGAGGCCAACAACATCAACCACCTGATGTGGAAGGTCGAGAACGGCTTCGACACCGCGCTCTACACGGGCTACGGGCCGGTAAAAACCTGCGAGACCCATCAATCCGACCAGGGATTTTCGATTGGGAAGCTGAGCTACGAGGAGTTCCACTACCTGATGAAGGGGAAGACCGAGGACGAAGCCAAGCACACGCCGGCGGCGACAGTGGACGATACGCACACCACCGAGATCTTCCGCTGGGACAAAGGGAAGTGGTTCTACTAAACCGTAGATTTGCGAGGTTGAAAAAAGAGCCGCTCGGCCAAAGCCGCGCGGCTCTTTTCTTTTCTGATTTCCTCTCCGCTACGCAGAGAGACTGCTGGCGGTCACGTTGGCCGGGGCCTACGCTTGAGGCAAGGCACGCGGCATCTGAAACGCGATTGTTCTACCAATCCCTCGCCCTTTCCCTGGAAAGGAAAGGGAACAGAGTTCAGTTCAGTTCCTTGTTGCCGTAGCCGAGGATTCGGCGCGCGACGATAATCATGTTGATCTGCTGGGTACCCTCGAAGATGTCGTTGATCTTCGCATCGCGCATCCATTTCTCCAGCAGGAGCTTGCGCGAATAGCCGAGGGGTCCGAGCAGCTCGACCGCCTTCTGGGTAATCTGGGTCACCACGAGGCCGGCCTTCGCCTTGGCCATCGAGGCCTCCAGGTTGTTGCGCTGCCCCATATCCATCATCCAGGCGGCGCGCCACGTCAGGAGCCGGGCAGCCTGGAGCTGGACTTCCATCTCCATAAAGTCGCGCTCAATTACGCTGAGACGCCGCGGCGAGACGCCATAGCGGACCGTGACGTTCTGCTCCTTGAGGAAATTGCGCACGAAGTCGAGAGCGGCGCGCCCTACCCCGATCGCCATCGCGGCGACGATAGGCCGGGTCGCATCGAAGGTGGCCATCACGTCCTTGAACCCGCCTTCGCGCTTGACCTCGGCGGTGCCGAGCAGGTTCTCCGCGGGCACGCGGCAGTTATCGAACATGATCGCGGCGGTATCGGATACGCGGATGCCGAGCTTGTGCTCGAGCCGCGTCACCTGCATCCCGGGGGTGCCGTGCTCGACCACGAATGGTTTGATGCCGGCGCGGCCGGCGGTCTTGTCGACGGTGGCCCACACGACTACGAAGCCCTCGGATTTATCGACGGCGCGATGGCCGCCGGTGCAGAAGATCTTGGTGCCGTTGATCACCCAATAGTCGCCGTCGCGGGTCGCGGTAGTCGTGACCGCGGCGGAGTCGGAACCGCATCCGGGCTCCGTTATCGCCATCGCGCCCCACTTGGGCTTTCCTTCGGAGAAGCGCTTGAGGAACCGTGCTTTCTGATCGGGCGTACCGGCGGCCATCACGGCGGCGCCGCCCAGGCCCGCGTTGGGCGTGGACAGATAAAGGCCCACATCGCCCCACGACAGCTCTTCGGTTGAGATTACAGTGTTGAGATTGCGCAGGCTGGGGCCGGATTTTTTGTCCCCGTCGGGACGCGCCGCCGGACCGACATCGGCGGTGAGCGCCTGCGCCTGCCACATGGTCTCGAAGTACTGCACCGGGTCTTCATGCTCGCGCTCGTCGTACTCACGCGAGATCGGTCGCATCATGTTTTCCGCGACCGCGTGATACATCTCCAGCCGCTTGGCAACCTGGGGTTCGAGTTCGAAATCGATCATCGTCGTGATTCTCCCTAGACCGTCGCGATTCCGTCGAGCGCCGCTACCGCGCGCGCGTTGCGCAGCCACATTTCCACCGGATGCTCCCGGATGTAGCCATGACCGCCGAGCACCTGCACGGCGTTGTCCGTAACCTTGAGCGCACTCGCCGCGACGTAGTTCTTGGCGAGGTAGCTTTCCTTGAGGGCATCGTGACCCTTGTCGAGCTTCGATGCGGCTTCCCAGACGAGCAGCCGAGCGGCGTCGATCTCGATAGCCATGTCGGCGAGCATGAACGCGATCGCCTGCTTGGTCGCGATAGGAACGCCGAAGGCTTTGCGCTCCCTGGCGTAGTCGCGCGCGTAGTCGGACGCGGCGCGCATCACGCCGATCGCCATTGCGGCAAATCCAACCCGCGCCTCACTCATCAGGCGCGAGAAATCTATTCCCTTGTCAGCGCCGATACGCGCATCGCCGGCGACCTTGCAGTTGTCGAGGATGACTTCGTAGCTGGCCAGGCCCTTGAGCCCCATGTTCTGCTCGCGCGCGCCGATCTTGAGGCCGGGGTTGTCGCGCGCGACGATGAACGCATCGACCGCAGCGAACCCGTTGCCGGCCCCGCTCTTCGCATAAACGAGAATCGCGTCAGACTCCGCAGCAAGCGGCACCACACACTTGGTCCCGCTGATCACGAAGCCCGCGCCATCGCGGCGCGCGGTGGTCGAGAGCTCGGTGAGATCGAAGTCCCACTTCGGCTCCATCACGGCTGCGGTAGCGGCGGCAAATTTCGGAGCGGTGAACTGGCGGAGGTACTTTTCCTTCTGCCGATCGGTACCCATCGCAAGGATCGGATACGCAAACAACCGCGGCGCCAGCGAGTGAACACCGACCGCCAGGTCACCGTAGCCGAGTTCCTCGGCGACCACGGCACCGGTCACGGCAGAGCGCTCGCCACCATCGCCACCGTAGCTCTCCGGAATCGCGCCTCGAACGAGTCCGAGTTCCCAGACCTTCTCGATGAGAGCCGGAGGGATTTGGGCGTTTTCGTCGGCTTGCCTGGCGGCGGGGCGAATCTCGTCGCGGGCGAAGGCGCCCACGAGGTCGCGGATCATGGTCTGTTCTTCGTTAAGCTGAAAGTCGATCATTAGATCGCGGTTCCTTCATTTAATCCGTTACTTTAGATTTTCGACGCTCGCCCGCTGGCCGGTCCGCGCGGACTCGTAGGCGGCCTCAACCAGCCGCTGCACCTTGATGCCCTCTTCGAGCGCCGGGTCCACGGTGCATTCTCCGCGCATAGCAGCAACAAAGGCCGCGTCTTCGAGGGCATACGGTATCGCGAAAGAGTCCCTGAGGGGAGAGAGATAGGGCCGCTCGGCGAGGATGATTTGGGCGAAGCGATCCATCACTTCGCCTTCGCTGATAGTCTGCTCGGACTCAGCATCGTCGCGCTGCACGACGATCGGACCATTGGCATCATGCTCGCACGCGATGAAGAGGTTCTCAGCGAAAATCTCCATGCGCCGGTTACTGGGTCGTCCGATCATGCGATGCCAAACGGACGTGAGCTGGCCATGGAAACCGGCGGCGAATTCCATCTGGGTGACACCGAAATCCTCGATCCCCGCGGCGCCTTGCAGGTTGCGGGTGCGGCAAAACACGCGCGACACAGGGCCGAACATCCACGTCAGCACATCAAAATCGTGCACGCTGTGCTCGATTAGCGCCCCGCCGGCGGTCAGCGATGGGTCGTTGCGCCATCCGCTGTTATGCATCCCGCGGGTGGGAAAATCCTGATCGTCGCGAACGGTCACCGTCATCATCGCGCCGGCGCTCTTCTCGGCAACCATCGCGCGAATGACGGTATAAACCGGCGAGAACCTGAGCACGAGGCCGACCTGGCAGAGCACGCCTCGGGCTCGGATTGCAGCGGCCATTTCGTTGGCTTCCGCGACGCTCATCCCGACCGGCTTTTCGCAGAAGATGTGCTTGCCGGCGCGCGCCGCGGCGATACAAATATCGCGATGCATCGCGGTCGGGGTGCAGATCCAGATCGCATCGATGCTGTCGTCGGCGATGACTTCTTCGGCGGTGGCGACGGCGCGCGCTTCCGGCCATCGCGACGCCAGCTCTTGCGCGACAGCGGCCTGCCGGTCGGCGATCGCAATGACACGGACTCCGGCATCGGTGCGGTCGGCGACTCGGCGCAGCATCAGCGAATGGATCTTTCCGATCATTCCTCCGCCGACGATGCCTACCCTGATCTGTCGCTTGCTCATTGCGATTTCTCCAATCGCCGCAGGCGCTCTTTCTCACGCGTGCGCTGGTACTTGGTGGGATCTTCCTCGACGCGAGTCGGGGGCGGAATCGGTTTGCGAACCTTCCTCATGAGCCCGCCAGTCTTCCCGATACGCTTGCGCGAAGCCATCGGCCTTAGACCGGCGCCAAGCCGATGAAGCTCATCTGCAAGCCGGTCGTGACGCCGCCGGCGGCGCGCCGCGAAAAATACTGGTCGCTGGCGCATCGTGTGCACGGACCCGCATTTTCGATCGCCTCGGATGGGACGCCCGCCGCAACCAACTGGTCGCGGACGATCGAGCGGAGATCGAGATACGCCTTGCCCGGCTTGCCATCGCGCGCGTGGCGCGCCGCGCCGGGAATCTCGGCGGCAAACCGCGATGCGAGTCCGGCATCGACCTCGAAGCAACAGGCGCCGATGGAGGGGCCCAGCGCGGCGCGCACGTCGCCTCGGCTCGCGCCGAGCTTTTCCATCGCGTCGATTCCATTTGCGGCGATTCCCGCGATAACGCCGCGCCATCCGGCATGCATCGCACACGCGACGGTCGCGTCTCGCGTGGTCATCAGAACAGGAACGCAATCGGCAGTGAAGATGCCCAAGAGAATGCCACGCTCGCGCGTTACCATCCCATCCGCCTGCGGCCGCTCGCCCGCATCGGGGTGTGAGACAACGCGCACCGCGTTACCGTGGACCTGGTTCAGGCGCGAGAAGATTACACCGTCGGGCACAGTGGTCCGCAGGCGATCCCAGTTTGCCGCGACGTCATCGGGATTGTCTCCCACGAACTGCGACAAATTCATGGAATCGTACGTTCCTTTGCTCTGTCCGCCGCGGCGGCCGACGAAGCCGTGAAGGATGCGGGCATCGTCCCATACTCGAAGGATTGGCGGACCCGCTGTCGAAAGATGCGTGTGATGGGAGTCGGGCACGGTAGGTTGTCCGCGGAAAAAAGGATAACCTATAATTTTCACTTTTGGAATTTACCCCGGCAGGGGCCCCTATGAACGGCTATCAATACCTCGTCGCGCGAAATCGGCTCATGCAGCATCTGGAGGACCAGCTTCGCAAGCTTGCGCCCATGGCCAAGGCAGACCGTGAAGCTAAAGAAAGGCAATTACGCGCCGAATTCGATATCCGGCTGCGCGAGCTTTACGCGCAAGTAGCCGACGAATACCCGGGCGAGCGCAAGAAGAAGGCCCGGCCACTCTCGGACCCCAGGTAAAAGGCCGGACATCTACTTGGACCGCTCAATCGGCATCAGCGGAGCACGCACTCACAACCTGGCGAATATCTCGCTCGAACTCCCGCATCGAAAGCTGACGGTCGTAACGGGAGTCTCGGGTTCGGGAAAGTCGAGCCTGGTGTTCGACACGCTCTATGCGGAGGGGCAACGCCGCTACGTGCAGAGCCTGTCCACCTACGCGCGTCTGTTCCTGGAGCGAATGGACAGGCCCGACGTCGATGCGATCTCGGAGATTCCGCCGGCTCTAGCGCTGCGTCAGAAAAACACCATCAAGAATGCCCGCTCCACGGTCGGCACCGTAACCGAGATCAGCGACTACTTGCGGCTGCTGTTCGCGGCAGTCGGGGTCACGATCTGCCCGCAATGCGGCGGCGAAGTCACGCGCGACACGGTCGCCGGCGCATCCGCGGACATCCTCGAACATCCGGGGATGTACCTGTTCGTCGCGCCCTTTGAGACGGGATCGCGAACGCCGGCCGATGCGGCGAACTACCTCATCCAGAACGGGTACCATCGAATCTATGACCAGAACGCGATTGTCGAGACAGTGGAGTTTGCCGATGGCCGCCGCGCGTCGCAGGGACCGATGGCGGTGGTGGTCGATCGCGTCGCGATTTCAGGAGCGGCAGATTCAGAACGGGCCCGCGAGGCGCTGGAGAAGTCCTTTTATCTCGGCGGCGGCCGCGCGCGGGTGGTGAGAGTCGAACGCGACAACGGCTACCTGCGGCCGGTAGAGACGCGCGAGCTGGATCGCAGGTTCAACTGCTCGCGATGCCAGATCGCGTATCCGGAGCCCGTCCCCGCCCTGTTTTCATCCAATAGCCCGATTGGTGCGTGCACCGAATGCGAAGGCTTCGGCCGCACCGTGGAGCTGGACCTGGAAAAGGTCATCCCAAATCCGAACCTGTCGCTTCGCCAGGGACTGATCGCGACGTGGCGCACGCCCGCGTATCGCGAGATGAACGACTGGATGCTGAAGCTGGCGCGCCGCCGCAAGATTCGCACGGCGGTTTCCTTTCGCGAGATGAGCAACGAGGAACGCGCGTGGCTGCTCGATGGCGACGAGGGCCCACGCGACGGCTGGGATCCCGATCGATGGCCGGGGGTGCGCGGCTTTTTCAAATGGCTGGAAGGCCGTCGCTACAAGACCCACGTCAGGATCCTGCTCGCGAAGTATCGCCGGTTCGTGCCCTGCCCCGCCTGTCACGGCGCCAAGCTCAAGGCTGAGGCACTTAACGTGCGCGTCGATGACAAGACGATTGCGGACGTGGGCCGGATGGCGATGCGCGACCTGGCGGTGTGGCTGATCGCGCTCAGCCGCTCTCGGAAGGTGCACGATCGCGCGGAGGTGGTCATCCGCGAGCTTACAACCCGCGTCAGCTACCTGCTCGACGTCGGCCTGAGCTACCTGACTCTCGAACGACAGGCACGCACGCTCTCGGGCGGCGAAGCGCAGCGAATCCATCTCGCCAGCGCGTTGGGTTCGATTTTGATCGGAACCATGTACGCTCTCGACGAGCCCACGGTCGGCCTTCATGCTTCCGACGCGCGCCGGCTGCTGGGAGTGCTCAAGCGCCTGCGCGATTTCGGCAACACGGTCGTCGTGGTGGAGCACGACCCGGCGATGATCGAAGGTGCAGACTTCGTGGTCGAACTGGGACCCAGCGGCGGCAGCGAAGGCGGCCGCCTGATGCACGCAGGACCGCCCGCCGGCACGCGCCTGGCCAGCATGGCGAGCAAAGCGGGCCGCGTGCTGCTGATGCGGGCTATTGCGCATGAACGGCGTTTTTCGAAGCGCGACCTGGCGGTGCGAATTCGCGGCGCGCGCGAGCACAACCTTCGCGACGTCGACGTATCGATTCCGCTGGGCCGCATGACCTGCGTGACGGGAGTCTCGGGGTCGGGAAAATCCACGCTGGTGGAGGACGTACTCTACAACAACTGGCTGCGGCGCAGCGGCGAGGCAGCCGAGGCCGGGGAATGCGATCGTATCGACGGCCTCGATCAGCTGGGCGATGTGATCCACATGGGGCAGGAGCTGCCGGCGCGATCGATGCGCTCGAATCCGGCGACCTACCTGAAAATCTACGACGAGATCCGCAAACTCTTCGCGTCGTCGCCCGAGGCGCGCCGCCAGAAAATTCAGCCCAAGCACTTTTCGTTCAATATCGCGGGCGGCAGATGCGAGCGATGCGCCGGCACGGGCACGGTGACGATCGAGATGCACTTCATGGCAGACCTGGAAGTGAAGTGCGAGGTATGCGACGGGCGGCGCTTCCAGGCCTCGATCCTCGCGATTCGCTACAACAAGCTGAACATCAACGAGGTGCTCGATCTCACTATCGACGACGCGCGCAAGTTCTTCTCGCAGCATGCGCAGATCGTGAGGCGACTCGATGCGCTCGCATCGGTCGGGCTGGGCTACCTGCGGCTGGGCCAGACCACTTCGACTCTCTCGGGCGGTGAGGCGCAGCGCCTCAAACTCGCGCGGTTCCTGCTGGCCGACCTCGAGCCGACCCCGCTCAACGCCAAGGGCAAGAGCCTGCCGCGGATGTTCCTGCTCGATGAGCCCACGACAGGACTCAGCTCGACGGACGTGCAGCGCCTGTTGCGCGTGCTGACCAGGCTGGTCGCGGAGGGCAACACGCTGGTGGTGATCGAGCACAACCTGGAATTCATCGCGCACGCCGACTATGTAATCGACCTCGGACCGGGAGGCGGAGATGAGGGCGGCGAGATCTTGGCGGCGGGCAGTCCGTTGAAAGTAGCGGCGGCCGAGCAATCGCTCACCGGCCGCGAGTTGCGTCGCCTGTTCGGCCTGCCGATCAAGGCGGGACGCACGGCATTGAAGACCGCGCTGCGAAGTGTGGCGCAGGCGCAGGGCTAACTATTCGGGGGATGCGAGAGAGGAAGCTGATGAAGATCGTGGACCGTTTCAAATCGCAGCGGGGCGCCGTTCGACTCGGCTTGATGGACATTGTCGTGACTCTGATTCTTCTCGGCATCCTGGTGTCGGTTGCGTACCTGCAGTTTCCCGTTTACCAGGGATCCCCCTCCGCGCCGTCCGCTCCCTCGGTCAGCGAACCGCCGCCGCAAAAGTAGATCCGTGCCGTCGGGCCCGGGAGAACGACTCGACCGCTACCTCGTGATCGCGGGGCTGGCGCCATCGCGCCGCGCCGCGCAGGAGCTGATAGCGGGCGGGATGGTGCGAGTTAACGGGGTCCGGTGTCGCAAGTCCGAGACCGTCAGCGACAATGACCACGTCGAAGTGGTTGGACAGCTTCGTGCCGGGGCGATCGAATCCAACCCAGACATCACGCTGGAGAATCTGTACATCGATGATGCCCTGATCGTCGTCAACAAGCCGGGATCGATGCCGTGTCATCCACTGCGATCAGGCGAGCGCGACACCGTCATGAATGGCGTCGTCGCGCGATTTCCCGAGACTGCGAATTCCGGTGATTCACGGCGCGAAGGCGGCCTGGTGCATCGCCTCGACAACGGCACCTCGGGTGCACTCATCATCGCGCGCAATCGCGATGCTTTCGCGGTGCTTCGCGAAGCAATCAGGAGCGGAAAGATCGCACGGACATACCTGGCGATGGTGGACGGCGCAGTGATTTCGCCGATGGAGTTGCGGGTGCCGATCGCGCACCACGCGGGGAATCCGCGCAAGATGGTTCCCGGCGAGGGACAGAACACGACGCGAAAGCGCGCGGGACGATCTGCGACAACGCTGGTCGAACCGGTTCAACGCGTCGGTCGATGGACACTGGTGCGGGCGATGCCGCGCACCGGCAGCCGCCACCAGATTCGCGTGCATCTGGCGGACGCGGGATTTCCGCTGGTGGGGGACTCGTTGTACGGCGGGCCAGTGATTCCCGAATTAGCGCCGGGCCGCTTCTGGTTGCATTTGAGCCAGCTTGAGCTGGATTCGCCGGCAGGCAACCACATCAAGGTGACTGCTCCCCTGCCGAAAGACTTGAAGAAGATAATGCGCTAGGTGCGGGTCAGTCGCAGGAACATCGCTGGCATTGGCCCGCCAGCACCAGTCTGCGAATCGTAGAGGCCGGCTGATGATTCAGCACCGCGGGCGGTACCTGGACCGTTACCGGGTTGCTCCCGGGCGGAGCGGAGTAAAGCGTGCCGGGAGCCGCAGCGACCGGTTGCGTGATCGCGCTCAGGACCGAGCCGGGTTGTGCAATAAGGGGAGATTCCGCGTTGGCCGTAATCTTGTACGAGAGGCAGGCGGCGGGCGCCTGCTGCGTCTCGGCCAGCAACAGGTTGGTGGCAGATACGGGGCCCATCCAGGAGGTCGGGTTGCCGGGACCGTTACAGGCACAGCGGAAAGTCAGCATCCCGGGTGTGGGCGTCGGGCTCGAGAGAGCAGGACCCGGCGCAGGGAGCAGTTGCGGCAATGCACCTATGGTTGAGAAAGCGTTCGGCTGGCCGGGCGCAGCCGGGAGTGTGATCGAGGGTACGGAGGGTCCCACAGCGGGAGCGGTCTGACCGAAAGCGGTGCCGGAGTATCTTGACTCCTTGAGAGCCAGAAGAAAGAACGAGGTCAGGATGATCGCGGCCGAAACTCTCGCAACACGCATTACGTCTCACCATTGGGCCATCGCGCCGAGTCACGCTACCAAGGCGAGACAAGGATGTCGGCCTTGGATATAATCGCGAGCCGATTGAGCCGGTGCAAGCACCCAGCCGTCGAAGCGAACTCTCCGGTGGCTTTCGATTCGGATGCTTGCGAGGTGGTGGTGTGGCGGAACAGGTCCCTCGGTCGGACTCACACATCGGTCTGAGCCGCTACGGGGCGCCCACAGTGACAAGGAGATCGAAGATGCACTGCAAGAAATACGTCTGGCCTGCGCTCGTCATCGCGGTTCTGGCCCTGGGCAGCACGGCGCCGGCATTCGCGCAGACGGGAGATTCGCTGAAGGTGACAGGTTCGATCCCGAAGAATCCGCTGCCACCGCCGACCACCAGCGGCCAGATTCCGTTAAGCGCCCAGCCCATCGCGCCGCAGTCATCGCCAAACCTCAATGTGCCGAACTCGACGACCGCGCCTTTCGAGCACAACGACTCGGTAGCGGCGCTTCCACAGATCTTCGTCAATCAATGGAACCTCTCGAGCGACGTGCCGCCCGAGAGCCTGATCAGCGAACGCTACATTCGCAGCATCGACGGGCAGCCGCGTGCGCTGACCCTGAAGGAAGCCATCTACATCGCGCTGCGCAACAATCCCAACGTGCAGGTCGCACTGCTGAATCCGGTGGCGGCGGTGGAGACTATCCGCGTCGCCAACGGCAATTTCGATCCCAACCTGCAATCGCAGATCGATGTCTTCAAAACGGTGGTGCCGACCACCTCAACCCTCCAGACTGGCGGCTCCGCCGATTTTGTGACCAAGCAGTACGACTGGAACTTCGGCATCAACAAGGTCTCATCGGTCACGAACGGGACCGTCGGCCTGGCGTTCAACAACAATCGCCAGGCGTCGAATTCGCTCTTCAGCGGCGTCAACCCGTCATACAACCCGTCGCTGACCTTGTCGCTCAACCAGCCGTTGCTCCAGAACTTTGGATGGCGGTTTGCGACCATCAACGTCCGCATCGCCGAGTCGGGGCAAAAGCAGCAGCAGTGGAACTACGGGCAGACGCTGCAGGATTTCGTGCAGCGAATCGGCGGTGAGTATTGGGGAGTCGTGCTGAACGAGGAATTGCTCGAAGTCGCGCGCGCCGCGCTGCGCTTCAATCTTGAACTGGTGCGCGAGAACACGATCTCGGTGAAAGTCGGGACACTGGCGCCCCTCGACTTGCAGGAAGCGCAGTCTGCCGCCGCCACGGCGGAGGCCAACGTCTACACGGCCGAGGCGCAGCTCAAGAATTCGCGTGCGCAGCTCCGCCAGGACATCATGCTCAATCCGAACGGCGCCTTCATCCCAGCGGAGATCGAGCCGTCTACACGCCCCAATCCCACGCAGGAGGTGGCCGAAAGCGAAGAGCGCGCGCTGGAACTCGCGGTGCAATACCGGCCGTCTCTCGCCGGAATGCGCGAAGCGATTCGCAACGCGCTGCTCCAGGTGAAGTTTAATGAGAACCAGAGCCTGCCGCAGCTCAACCTGGGGACCCAGTTCGGCCTGAGTTCAACCGCGGGCACCACGCCCTGTATTACGACGTTCGGCAGTACTACCGGGAATTGCACAGTCCCAGGAACCACCACCCCACATGACGGCAACCGGCTCCCGTTCGGCGGAATCTATGGTGATGCGCTCAACCGGCTGGGGACGTTCAGCTTCTACAACTATGCCGCGGTGCTGAGCTTCCAGATGCCGCTGGACAACGCGGTGGCGCGGGCGCAGTTGGCGCAGGCGCGGGTTTTGTACGAGCAGTCGCGGATGTCTTATCGCGCGTCACTCTCGCAGGCGGTCGTCGATGTGGAAACGGCGATTTCCGACATCTACGCCGATGTGAAGCGTGCGCAAGCCACCGCGCAGGCGACGTACTATGCTCGCCAGGCGCTGCATGACGAGGAAGTTCGCTTCCGGGTCGGGATGGCGACCACGCACGACCTGCTGCAGTTCCAGGAAGAAGAGGTGCAGGCGGAGGGCAACCAGGTCCAGGCGGAAGTAGATCTGGAGAACGCGCGGCTGGCGCTGTGGCACGCCGAGGGCACGCTGCTGATGGCTTTCCAGGTGGACTTCCAGCTGCAGGATCCGAAGGAAACCCCCTGGTACGCCGCGTTCTGAGTTGTCAACGATCCTGCCGGACAACGGATCGAAGAATTTCTGAATCACGCGAGCTTCGCTCGCGCTGAGCAAGGTCCCTCACCAGGCGCCAAAAGATGGCGCCGACCTCTCCCTTCCGGGAGAGGTCTTAATGGTGGCCGTCGAGGGAGACCGCGCGGCTGGCGAAGTACCAGCGGCCGTTGACCTTGCGCAGCGTGTCCCGGTAACGGCCTACGGCGGCTTGCTGAATCTTGCCTTCCTTGCAGTGATAGTAAATCAGGTAGCAAGTGCCCGCACCGGCATCGCCCTCGAGCTTGAAGTGCACGTTGGTGATGACGTGCATGACCTTGGCGCCACCGAGTGACTCGCGATAGAGCTTGGTGAACTTCTTGAGCCCGTCTTTTCCGGTATGCTTGCCGAAGCGGCCGCTCTCGAAAGTGCCGTCTTCCGTAAAGCAGTCCACCCACGCATCGGCTTCGTTGTCGTCGATCGTGAGCGCGTAGCGCGAATAAAGCTCTTTGACATCGAGCCGGTCCTGCAAAACATTTACGTCAACCATGTGTTCTCTCCCCAGGGACTGTCCCACAGTCCGATCAAATCACGTTGCCATCGCGCAGGCGTGCAATATCGTCCCACGAATATCCCAGCATCTCGGTCAGGATCATCTCGGTCTGCTCGCCTAGCTCCGGAGCATAGCCCCGCGGCTCGCCCGGCGTCTCCGACAGTTTCACGGGCATCCCGAGCATTTGCATGCGTCCCAGCCCGGGCACGTCGTGTTCAACCACGTACTCGTTGGCCTTAACCTGGGAATCGTCCGGGAGATCGGCGACAGTGTTCACGACGGTGTAGATGAAGTCGCCACCCTCCTTGAGGATCTTCATCCACTCGGCGCGCGGCTTGCGGGCAAAGATTTCGTCCAGGATCGCGATCAGTTCGGGCGCATTTTTGCCGCGCGCGCGCATCTCGGAGTACTTCGGATCGTCAGTCAGGTCGGGACGCGCGACCGTCTTGCAGAAATCCTTCCAGTAGCGATCCGGCTGGAGCATCGCCAGGGCAAGCCATTTGCCGTCGGCGCATCGGTAGTGGTTCCAGAGCGGATTGAACGCGTTCTGCCGCGTGTTGCGATTGAACTCTTTGCCGGTGAAAGTGCGCGCGACGACATTGAGGCCCTGCAACGCCATCATCGAGCCGAGATGCGATGCGTCCACTTCCTGCCCTACCCCGTAGCGCTCGCGCGCCAACAGCGCCGCCAGCACGCCATAGGCGAGCATCACCGCGCCCATCTGGTCCGCGATACCGCCGAAGATGTAGGTCGGTGTCGAGCCGTCGACCCCGAGCGCATTCATCACGCCGGAGCGCGCCTGACCCAGGTAGTCGAACGAGGGCTCTGCGCTGTCGGGCCCCTCGGGACCGTACCCCGATGCACTCGCGTAGATGATGCGCGGGTTGTGCTCCTTCAGCTTCGCGTAGCCGAGCCCGAGGCGGCCGGCGACACCCTTGCGGAAATTCTGCACGAATACATCGCTCTTCGCCGCGAGACGATAGACGATTTCGCGCGCCTCGGGCCGCTTGAGATCGAGCGCGATGCTCTGCTTGTGCTTGTTGTTGGCCTCGAAATAGAAGTTGCGGCCGCCCTTGTCAGTCGACCCACCCGCTACAGACACGATGCCGCGGCCGGGGTCGCCCTTCTCGCGCTCCTCGATCTTGATCACTTCGGCGCCAAGATCGGCGAGCATCTGCGTCGCGACCGGACCCTGCTGCCAGATGGTCCAGTCGATTACTCGAATTCCGGTAAGCGGACCCTTCATGCCTGCCTCTATACCACAACGCGGGTCATTAGCCTCGTCTCGGGACGAGCCACGATCCACACCCGTCCAGCCTTGAGTCCCGGCCGCAAGCGCATCATGAATGTAGACAGTGGCGGCGCTCACCCAACTCCTGAACTTTCTCTATCCCCCCGAGTGCGCGGCTTGTGGCAGAAAGTTCGATCTCGATTCCGAGGGGCGGGTGTGCGCATCGTGCCTCGCCAGGATGGAGCCGCTTCCCGCCCCGCTTTGCGTCGTATGCGGCGGCCCCGTGGAGGCGGCGGCGGGAACGGAAGGCCGCTGCGCCCGATGTATCGACAGTCCGCCGCGGTTTCGGCGTGCGCGATCGATCGCGCGCTATCGGCCGTCGGCTGAGGACGATCCGGCAAGCCTACCGGCGCTGATTCGGCGTCATAAGTACGGCCTCGACCAGTCCGTCGGCCGCGCGCTCGCCGAATACCTGGGACCGCAGCTGCCGGTCGCGCGCGACGACCTGGATATGGTGGTGCCGGTTCCGCTGCATCGACGCCGGCTATGGTGGCGCGGCTTCAATCAAGCAGCCCTGCTGGCCGCCGAAGTCGCGCACCGGCTGGAGCTACCCCTCGACACGGGAGTCTTGATTCGGGCCCGCGCGACCAATCCGCAAACCTATCGGCATCACGATGAACGCCTGCGCAACGTGCGGCGAGCGTTTCGTGCGCGGCGTCCGGAGCGCGTCGGCGGCAAGCGTATCCTGCTGGTGGACGACGTAATGACGACGGGCGCGACGGCAGAAGAATGCGCGGGGACGCTCCTCGATGCGGGTGCGAAAGCGGTCGATGTCTTCACGCTGGCGAGAGTGCTGTGAGCGACGACGGGCGCGCAGGATGGGAAGAGCGCCATCGTGGCCGCGAAGCGGGAGGCACGCCGGAGCCGTGGATGTGCGAGATGCTGCCACTCCTTCCCGATGGAGGGGTCGCGCTCGACGTGGCCGCGGGACGCGGACGACACAGCATCGCGCTTGCGGAGCACGGCCTTTCGGTGATTGCCGTCGACTATTCACAGCTGGCGATGCGCATGTTGGCGAAGGTTGTGCACGAGCAGCGGCTCTCAATCTGGCCTGTGGTCGCAGACTTGGATAGTTTTTGCGTACGGAGCGGAAGCCTCGACCTGATCGTGAACGTCAACTACCTGGACCGCCGCCTCTTCCCGGAATTCACGCGCGCGCTGAAACCGGGAGGAATGCTGATGGTCGATACGTTTCTGATTGACCAGCTCGCGCTGGGTCATCCGTCGAATCCGGAATTCATGTTTCAGCATCACGAGCTTGAGACGCTTCTCCCGGGTTTTGAAATCCGACGTTACGACGAGGGACTGCGGAACTATCCCGATGGCTCGCATGCGTGGCGTGCCTCCGCGCTCGCGATCAAAACGGAGACTGATTGATGCCGCAACCGATGACCTACAAATCCGCCGGGGTTGACATCGCGCTGAAGCAGGCTTTGGTGCCGGTGTTTCGCTCGATCGCGGGCAAGACCTCGGGCGGGAGCGTGATCGGCGGCGTCGGGGGTTTTGGCGCCATGGTCGCAGTCAACGGGGCCACGCGCGGCATGCGCCATCCGGTGCTGGTGTCGGGCACAGACAGCGTCGGCACCAAGCTCAAGATCGCATTCGCGACCGGCCGCCACGACACGGTCGGCATCGACTGCGTCGCGATGTGCGTCAACGACATCATCTGTCACGGCGCGCGGCCGCTCTTCTTCCTCGACTACATCGGCGTGGGCAAGTTGAAGAAAAGCATCGTCGTCGACCTGGTCAAGGGAATCGCGCGGGGATGCGAGATGGCGGGCGCGAGCCTGGTCGGCGGCGAGACCTGCCAGGCGGGCGACCTTTACCATCCGGGAGAATACGATGTTGCGGGCTTCGCGGTGGGAATTGTCGATCGCGGGAGCATTCCGAATCCTCGCTCGGTGCGTGCCGGAGACGTGCTGGTCGCAATCGGGTCCAGCGGTTTACATTCGAACGGGTTCTCGCTCGCGCGCAGAGTGCTGCTGGAGCGCGCCAGGCTGAAGCTGAATGGGAGAATTCCCGAACTGGGATGTACGCTCGCGGATGAACTGCTGCGTCCGACGCTGATCTACGCCAGGGTTGCAGGAGAGTTGTTCGAACGCTTTCATATCAAGGGCCTAGCCAACATCACCGGCGGCGGCGTTCCGGAAAACGTTCCGCGGGTGATGCCGCAGGGGCTGCGGGCGGTGTTCGAGAGATCGTCGTGGACCGCACAGCCCATCTTCGGCTTGATACAGCGCCTGGGGAAAATTGAGCGCGCCGAGATGGATCGCACGTTCAACAACGGTATCGGGATGGTTGCGATCGTATCGCGCCGCGAGGCGGACAAGGTCGTTGCGCACCTGGAGCGGCGCAAGCACAAGGCGTGGATCGCGGGCGAAGTCGTCCGCGGCAAACGCGAAGCCGTGATTCGTTAGCCACTCTCTTGCCCTTGCTCTCAGTTATCGTTCCGATGCTCAACGAGGGACCGTCGATCCAGGCGACCCTCGCCGCGATTCGAGCCGGAGCGCCCGATGCCGAGATTATCGTGGTCGATGGCAGCAGCACCGACGATAGCGTCGCGGCGGCACGTCGCAGCGCGGACAAGATTATCTCGTCCCCTCGCGGACGCGCCCGGCAGATGAACGCCGGCGGCGAGATCGCGTCCGCTGCCACCCTGGCCTTCGTTCACGCAGACACAATCGTTCCGCGTACGTTCCAGGACGATATCCTGCGCGCGCTCGCCGATGCCGCCGTCGTTGGCGGCAGATTCGACGTGACACTGGATGACCCGTCGTTGGCATACCGGGTGATTGGAGATCTGATCAGCATCAGGTCTCGCATCAGCAAGACCGCCACCGGCGACCAGGCGATCTTCGTGCGTCGCGAGGTGTTTGGGCGACTCGGTGGATTTCCCGATCTCGCGCTGTGCGAGGACCTGGACTTTTCGCGCAAGCTCAGGCGCATCGGCAAAGTCGCATGCCTGCGTTCGAGAGTGACCACATCGGCGCGCCGATGGCGCAAGGATGGATTGATGCGGACAATCCTGCGGATGTGGACGATACGCTTGATGTATCTGATGGGCATATCGACGTCGCGGCTCAAAAGGATGTACGCGGACACGCGATAAACTTCCCTGCCCCAATCCACAAGAAGGTCTGCGAAAGATACTGCGGTCGCGACTCAGCGCAGAGATGGCTGGACGCATCCCGTAGCGGGCGGGGGCCGCCCGCTACCACTTCAAAAAAGGGAGAAACGCAAAGGCGAGAGGTTCCGCTTCGTGCGGGGCACACCCTGCCTGCCCCCTCCACTCGGTAAAGGCGAAGGGCGGCATCTGGACTCACAGGGAGCCGTCCGCGCAAAATGACAACCAGAAAGGATCTGAAGTGGCCAAAGTCGAGATTTACACCACCAGTTATTGCCCCTTCTGCACGCGTGCGAAGAGCCTGCTCAACGCAAAAGGCGTCGCGTTTGAAGAAATCGACGTGACCGACGACGAAGCTCTGCGCGAGAAGATGGTCGAACTGTCCGGCGGACGGCGGACCGTTCCGGAGATCTTCATTAACGGCAAGATCATCGGAGGTTATGACGAGTTGCGCGCGCTGGACCTGCGCGGAGAACTCGATCCTCTGCTGGCATAGCCCGCAGCCCGAGGATTAGGCTCGCAAACGTAAAACGGGCGGCCGCGGGAGAGTCCCGCTGCCGCCCGTTCATTTGCGCGAGATCGGCCTCTACTGGTTGTTGCTCGGCGAAGCGACCAGACCTTCGTTCATGTGATGCAGCGCGTTACGATCGACGGACGACTCGTACTGGATCGCCTCGGCGGTGACCGTCACGGTAGACCCGTCGTTCGACACCTGGCTGTCTTCCTTGATGATCGCATCAAGCGTATCGGGGTACTTTTGCAGCCCGATCTTCTTCAGCTTGTCCTGCATCTTGGCAGCGTCGATCGCGTCCGGCGTGAACGGCTCGGAGTATGAAATATCGCCAAGCTTGGTGTACGGCTTGCCCGGAGGCGGTTCGCCGGTCGTCACCCACACGTGAGCGGTATCGACGCGTTGAACGAACTCCTGCTTCTTGGCCTCTTCTGCCTGACGCTGCGCCTCGATGGCGCCGCAAGCGCAGAGGTTCAATGCCAATCCGACAGCCGCAAGTTTCCAGATGGTTGATGCGCGCATTTCCCTGTTGGCTCCCCAATTGAGTCAATTGTAATTATAGTGCCGCGTCGTGAATTGTCTAATCAACGCCCCATGGCACCCCTGCTCTTTTATTTCACTTAACCCCGTTGCTGCGCAAACGGCCCCGGGGCTTTTTGCCCCGCCGCAGCGAATGAATGTCGCCCCCGGGGCCGTGGCATGACCCGGTTCGCGGCCTGCTTTCTGCTGGTCTTCGGCGAGCTTGCCTTTGGTGGGACTTTCGCCCTGGCAGTACCGCCGTTCTTCAAGGTCGAGCGCGGCTTTTACAAGTCGACCGCCGGGGTCTACCTGGCGGCAGGACTTATCACGGCCGTGGGTTTTGCCCTGCTGGCGATTCGCGGGCTGACAATTGTCCATCCCTCACCCGCCGCCCTCTGGACGGCCGCGGCGTTATGGGCTGCATTCTCGATCGCCAGCGCTATCTACCTCGCGACTTTATGGGGCGAAGACGGATGGCTGCGCGCCCGGTCGTACACCGCTTCGCTAGTACTCGGACTCATCGCCGTTATCGTCAGCGCTGTTATCATCAAGCCGGACGATTTCGGAACGCTCGCGGCGGTGTTCTATGGCCTGACCGCCGTGACCTCGTCGCTGGTCCTTGGGCTGGTGAGCGGCGGCATGATGTTCGGGCATTGGTACCTTATAGATCCGAACCTGCCGGTCGATTACCTGAAGAGCTTCGTGAAGATCCTCGGGGGCACGCTGGTGCTGGATATCGTGACATTGGCGGTTTGCCTGGGGGTTCTGGCGATTGGCGGCGGGGCAGCGAGCGCAGCGGTGGGTTCGTTGGTGGATGCTCACACCCTGCTGCTCGCATCGCGGACCCTGCTTGGACCGGTGGCGACGCTGATATTGACCTGGATGGCGTGGCAGACGCTCAAGGTGCCACAGACGATGGCGGCGACGGGGCTGCTGTATATCGCGGTGATGTCGGCGCTGGTGGGAGAAATGCTGCGCGGATTTATTTTGTTTCGGACAGCGGTGCCATTCTAGGCATACGGTAGGAAGGAATTCTGTACCGCGAGCGAAGACGCTTGCGCATCGTCGGCGGGCACGGCGGCCCGCCCCGCCATTTTTCCCAGAAAGGGCGCCTTTCCCGCCGTGGGCACGGATGCTAGTCGATTAAGCGTGGCTGACGAATACGACAACGAGCGATTCCCGGGAAATTTCTACCAGGGGATGATCCTGAAGCTGGACCGCGCCCGGGGTCGTGGGGTCCTGCGATCGCATAGCGGCAAGGAATTCGAGTTCCTCTTTCCTTACGTGCACGTTGTGGGCGCAAGGATCGGCGGCGCGATGCCGGGAATCGATCTGATCAGCGAGGGCGACGTGGTGGGCTTCGATGTCGGGTGGACATCGAAGGGGCTGCGCGTGACGACAATAGCGCCGCGACCCTAGTACAGGCTTCCTTTCATCCAGAAAAGACGTTGTCGGGAGGCCGGCGCCGTTGAGACAACGGCACCGGCTGGAAGCCTGTGCCACTCAGGGCACTCATTGCGCTGATGCTCGGATCATCCCCCACTCGATGCGGGTCTGCATCGAATAGCTCAGCACGCCGTTGTTGGCGTGGGGGGCAAGGATACGGGTCATCCTGGTATCGAACTCCCGGGAATCGCGTTCACCGAGAATTTCTTCTGACCACGTCGCACGCGAGTGCTCGCACCGCAGGAAGTCGTGGATGCTTTGTGAGACCTGGATGGGTCGAGTGACAAGCGACCCGGTGCGTTCAAACGCGGGATGCGTGAGGATCGGCGAGCTGATCAGGCTGGTTGCGTTGCCCCACCAGGTTGGGCGTTTGCCCTCGCGACGTTCAAGAAAGTCCAGCATGAAGTCGGTCGCATCGGCTTCCCATGGCGGATCGATGGGGGCATCGCCGGCGAGCAACGCAAGAAAGGCGCCCGGCGACAGCGCATCGCGAAACTTTGGCAGCACCCGATCTCGATCCATCCAGTGGATGCTCGCGCCTGCGACGATCAATCCGTATGGCCCGTTGAGCTCCGCATCCTCGGCTCGCGCGCAAGTCCATCGGATCTTCGGATCATCGGTTTTCGGCAAGGAACGTGCGACCCGCAGCATCTCCTCGGATGGATCGATGGCATCGATGCGATCGACGCGGTCAACCAGGCCAAGCGTGAGTTTACCGGGACCGCAACCCGCATCAAGAACCGTCCGCGGCTGATCACGCATCAGCCCGAGCAGTGTGTCGTAAACTTCCTTCGAGTAGGCGGGCCGGAAGAGATAATTCTCGGCCATCCGCTGCGAGCCAAAACGCACTCCCATCGAACGCCTGACCACAAAAGCCACTTCAGCCCCGCTTCTTTTGAAACATGCGCCAGAACTTCACTCCGAGCGGGTACATCTCGCCGATCACCTCGTAGCCATGCGACGAGTAATACGGCACGTTGGCCGGCGTAGCGGTTTCCAGGTACACACCCGCGAAGTCGGTGCGTTGCTCGGCCATCTCGCGCAGCGCATCGAGCAGCGCGATGCCGTAGTGCTTGCCCTGATGGTCGGGATCGACGCCGAGGAAATTAAGATAGATGTGACGCTGGGGCGGATGGTTGCGTGCAAGGGTATCGGTCAACTCGAGTGCGCGCCGGGTGCCGCCCCATCCCACCGCCCGAAGCATCGCGGGCATGTGGGTCAGTCCGAATGCCAACAGCGTAAGGATAGAGGCAGCGCCGCCGCCTGCGATCACCGCGGCGCCCGCCACGCGGCCATTGTCCAGCACGCCGAGGACGGGCTCGCCCTCGCGCCGCTGAACCGCCAACGCCGCCCTGAATACATCCGTGAGCCTTGGAATGCGCTTTTCGGGCTCCGCCACGACGCTCTCCGGCAGAATCGCCATCAGCGCGGGATCGCGGACAAAGGCGCGACCCAGGGCGACCGCGGCCTGCTCAAACTGGTCGGGAAACAAGACCGATACATTAGGTAAGCCAGGCATATAAAAACCCTTACCGAAAACCGATCACGGAGCAACGCGTGCGCCGGGTTGCAGCACGCGCGCAACCGCATCGCGCCATCCCGCCAGGAGCACCTCGCGTTCGGCGTCTTTCATCTTCGGTTCGAAGACCTTCGCACCGCGATGGAAGACGTTCAGATCGTCCTGGCTCTTCCACACCCCCGTCGCGAGCCCCGCCAGCATCGCCGCGCCCAGTGCCGTCGTCTCCGCCATCCTCGGACGCCGGACGGGCTTGCCGAGCAGGTCGGCCTGGAACTGCATCAGGTAAGGATTCATCGATGCGCCCCCGTCTGCCCGCAGCTCGTTCATCGTTCGCCCCGTGTCGTGCTCCATCGCGGCAAACACGTCGCGCACCTGGTACGCGATACTGTCGAGGGCAGCGCGCACCAGGTCCGCGCGCGTCGTGCCGCGCGTGATCCCGAGAACTGCGCCGCGCGCGGCAGCATCCCAGTATGGTGCACCCAAGCCCACGAACGCGGGCACCATGTACACCTGCGTCCGGTCCCTGCTTTTGCGGGCGAGGGCCAGGCTGTCCGATGCACGCTTGAGCAGACGGAGTCCGTCGCGCAGCCACTGGATCGCAGCGCCCGCGACGAAGACCGAACCCTCGAGGGCATAGACGTTTGATCCCCCGGGTCCCAATGCCGCCGTCGCCAGCAATCGATTACGAGAGTGCACGCGGTCGCCCCCGGTGTTCATCAGCAGGAACGCCCCGGTGCCGTAAGTCGATTTCGAATCGCCCGGATGCACGGCGCCCTGTCCGAAGAGAGCGGATTGTTGATCACCGATTATCGAACCGATCGGTATTGCTTTCCGACCCAACACGCCGGGCGCGACTTCCGCGATGGGACCGCGCGAACCTGCCAAGGCGGGCAGCATCTCGCGCGGCGCGCCCAGCATCGCGAGCATCGCGTCGTCCCATTCAAGCCGCGCGAGATTGAGCAGCATCGTGCGCGATGCGTTGGTGTAGTCGGTCACGAAGCCGGCGCCCTTCGAGAGCCGATAGACGAGCCAGGTATCGATGGTGCCGAAGCACAATTCGCCGCGCCCGGCGCGAGTGCGCAGCGCGGGCTGTGCATCGAGCAGCCACTTGAGCTTGGTTCCTGAAAAGTAGGGATCGACCAGCAACCCGGTGCGCTCGGCAACTTCGCTTTCGCGATCGCGCAGCGCCTGGCAAATCTCGGCGCTGCGCCGGCACTGCCACACGATCGCGCGATGAACAGGTTTGCCGGTGCGGCGGTCCCACAACACAAAGGTCTCGCGCTGGTTGGTTATTCCCACCGCGCGGAGGTCGCTGGCCTTCGCGCGCGCCGCTTTCAGGGCGGCCCCGGCCAGCGCGATGGCCGAGCGGGCGATTTCCTCGGCATCGTGCTCGACCCATCCGGGGCGCGGGTAGTACTGCCGAATCTCGCGATAGGCGCGTCCGCGGACGCGGCCTTCCGAATCGATCGCAAACACCGTGGTGCCGGTGGTCCCCTGGTCAATCGCGAGCACCAGATCGCTCATCGTGTCCTCTCTTTTTCGAGCCGGTTCGCCCCGCGAATCGTAGTGTTCGGACGGCTGCGCGACAATCGGTTTCCACGCAGGACGATGGTCCCAGTGGCATAATGAAACCGGCTTGCGTCGGTTCATCGGCGGGGCCATTATAGGCGCGCTTGGCGGGCAGGCCTCTTTTTCAGGAGCCCATCGAATGAGCGACTTTGTCGAGAAAAAAGAGGACCTGATTCGATATTTCCATTCCGGCGCCAAACCGCGCGCCGAATGGCGGGTCGGTTCCGAATACGAAAAAGTGGCGGTCTCCGTCGAAGACGGTCGCGCTCTGCCCTTCTCCGGACCGAACGGCGTCGAACGCATTCTCAAGTTCCTGGCCGACCGCTACGGCTACCAGCCCGACGACGAAGAAGGCCGCATCCTCGCGCTGAGAAACAAGGGTTCCTCGATTACGATCGAGCCGGGCGGGCAGATCGAGCTTTCCGGCGAGCAGTGCGACACCATCCACTGCGCGCAGCATGAGTTCAGCGGACACGTCGAGCAGCTGATGAACGCGTGCCGCGAGGTCGGCGCAACCATCCTGGGGCTCGGGATGCAGCCCGTCAGCCGCATCGACGAGATCGAGCTGCTGCCGAAGGCGCGCTACCACATCATGTATCCCTACATGGCGCGCAAGGGACGACTTGGCCAGCGGATGATGAAACAGACCGCGGGAGTCCAGGCCAACCTCGACTACAGCGACGAAGCCGACGCGATGCGCAAGCTGCGGGTCAGCATGGGGCTGGTTCCGCTGATCTACGCGATTTTCTCCAACTCCCCTCTCTGCGACGGCGGGTTGAACGGTTACCTGAGCTTCCGTGGGCATATCTGGACCGACACCGATCGCGACCGCAGCGGCATCCCGGAGTTCTCGCTGCGCGAGGATTCCTCCTTCGACGACTACGCCGAGTATGCGCTCGACGTACCGATGTATTTCCTGATTCGCGATCATCACTACGTCGACCTTACGCAACCTCCCGGCATCACTTTCCGGCAATACATGGCGCGCGGATGGGGCGAGGAGCGGGCGACGCTCGAAGACTGGGCCAATCACCTGACGACCATCTTCACCGAGGTCCGGGTCAAGAAATACATCGAGATCAGGACGGCAGATGCACAACCGCCCTCCCTGATGCTGGCGCTGCCGGCGCTGCTCAAAGGCATTCTCTACAACGACGATTGCCTGCAGGGCGCATGGGACCTTGTAAAGCGATGGAACTTTCCCGAGCGGCTTGCGCTCGCTGACGCGGCACAGAAGCAGGGCCTCGCGGCGCGAGCCGGGAAGACCAGCTTCCGCGATCTTGGCAGCGAACTGATGCAGATCGCGGTCACGGGACTGCGGCGCGCGCGCCAATTGAATAAACGCGGCGACGATGAGAGCATCTACCTGCTGAGACTAATGGACATGGTGCGTCAAGGGGTGAGCTGCGGAAGCCTGATCGTCGATCGGTGGAAAGGACCCTGGAACTACGACGTGAAGCGCCTGGTCCAGGGATGTTCCTACGATTCCGAGGTGCTGCTCTGATGCAGTTTCGGCTTACCCAGCGGCACATCATCGCGTTCAACTTCCTGCTCATCGCGGGAATCGCGTACTTTGCCGCACGCTCGGTCAACGACATCATCGTTCAAAGCCTGCAAGGGGCTCCAGCCCTGCCTCCTCCGGTTTTGGCGGGCGCTGCTACGCAAACCGCGCATCCGCGCGACTACTACGATCAGATCGTGAAACGCGATGTCTTCAACCTGGTGCCGCAGGAAGTGGCGGCTCCCGTGGTCACGACGGTTGACCTCCATATCAAGTTGCTCGGCACTTCGCAGGCTACCCGCGAGCGGCCGTTCGCGATAATCGAGGATCAGAACGGCGAACAAGCCCTCTACACGGTCGGCGACGACATCCCTGGCGCGGGCCGCCTGGTGTCGGTGCAGAAAAACCGCATCCTGGTGCTGGCTGGCGGACAACAGGTTGCCCTGGACCTCCCGAAAGACGAGATGCCGACCGGGGTAGAGAGCGTGCGGAGCACGCCGCCGCGCTATGGCTTGCGCAAGCCGATTCAGCTCAACCCATCACAACGGCTTCCGCCGAGCGTTTCGCTGGAGAAAAAGGACAAGGACGAAAACGACGTTCCCGACGTTGACGTCGATGAAGAAGGCGAAAATCGTTACGGGCTGAAGCGCAACGAGATCAAGGATGCGTTGGCGCATTCCACCAAGCTGTTCCAGCAGATCCACGCGACCCCGAACATCCAGAACGGCAAGACCAACGGCTTCACGCTCGATGAAATCGAGCCCGGCTCGGTTTTCGAGGACCTTGGGCTGGAAGACGGCGACCAGTTGACCGCGATCGACGGTCGGCAAATCGAGAATCCGGCCGAGGCGGTCGGACTACTCTCCACCATCCAGACCCGTTCCAGCGTGGATATCACGGTGATGCGCGACGGGCATCCGGTCTCACTCCACTACGACATCCACTGAGCGATGGAACTGAGAGCGGCGCGCCGCGGCGAGCGCGATGAAGTGCTCGATTTGCTGGCGCTGTGGTACAACGACCGCGACTTCTTCGCCCGCTACAACCAGCTCGACAGTAAATTCCGCGACGAGCTTTGCCTGATAGCCCGCGACAACGGCGCGCTGGTCTGCACCGTGCAGATCTTCGATCGCGCGGTGAACCTCGACGGGCATCGGGTCCCGATGGGCGGAATCGGTTCAGTCTTCACGCGGGACGACTATCGGCACAAGGGAGTGGCGTCGGCGCTGATGCGGCTGGCGGTCGAGACGATGGTGCGCGAGAAGTTCGAGGTCTCGCTCCTGTTCGCCGAGCGGCTTACCTTTTACAACCAGTTCGGATGGCGCGAGGTGGCGCGCAAGTTCAGCGTGCTGATGAACGCCGCGGGACTGCGCGCGCCGACTGAATATGAAATTGACGTGTTCGATGCCGCGCGCGACCTGACCGCGATATCGGACCTTCATCGCGGCTACACGCGCGGGCTGAACGTGAGCGCAGTCCGCGACATCCAGGACTGGCAGGGAAACCTCGCGTATGCGGGCAACCAGCCAATCGACGGCGCCTGGGAGTATTTCATTGTTGCGCGAGACGCGGAACGCATCCGAGCCTACGCGCGCGTGACGCGATTTCACGGCGTCACGATGGTCATGGAGTACGCCTACGCCCCCGGCGCAGAGGAGGCTCTCCTGGCGTTGTTCCATCACCTGGGAGAGGTCACGACGGGCACGCGATGTTCTCATCGCCTGCGGGGAGACCACGATCGAACGAAACAAATGGCGCAAGGTTCGGGCGCAACCGCGCCGGCCGGCGTTCTGATCACGCATACTGCACACGACAAGCCGCTCGAAGAGCGCCTGGTAAAGGGCGGATGCACACTCAGTTACCACGAAGACAACAACTACATGTGGCGCATCATCTCGCCCCAGCAGTTGGGCAGGCGCCTGGGCCTGTCTCCGGCAGAGGCATCCGCGCGAGCCTTCGAGCTGTTTGCCAGCGACGCCTCCGTTTTCTGGACTTCCGATCGTTTTTGAGCCTTTTTTCGCCGACCCCTATTGCCCAGATCCACTTTTAAGTGGATTTTGTTAGCTGAGGATGTCTGTTGTGGAGGTGGTGGTATGAGGCGGATTCTCTGTTTAAATCGATCAGTTTCACGTTCCAGGTTTGTAGCGGCGTTGTCGCTGCTGATGGTCGGTGCGTTGGCGTCAAGCGTCGCGCTCCCGCCAGAGGCACTGGCTGCGCGGCATCATCCGAAGACCGCGGCAGCCAAGGCTGCCGCGCCGGCGCCGGCCGACGAGCCCTATGCCGAGGCGGCAGTGATCGAACCGACGACGGGCACGTTCATCTTCGAGAAGAATGATCATCAGCCCTGGCCGACCGCGTCGTTGGCCAAGATGATGGTCATGTTGATCGTCGCGGAGAAGCTGCATGATGGCAGCCTGAAGCTGACCGACCAGGTCAGCACTTCGCGGGAAGCCTCCAAGATGGGCGGTTCGCAGGTCTACCTCAAGGAAGGTGAGACCTTCTCGCTCGACGATATGATGAAGGCAATCGTCGTGCATTCGGCCAACGATGCGACGCTGGCCGTCGCCGAGTACGTTGCAGGTTCAGGACCGGCATTCGTCGAATTGATGAACCAGCAGGCCAGCGCCCTGGGAATGAAGGACACGCACTACTACTCGGTGCACGGGCTGCCCCCCGGGCGCGGCGAGCAGATGGACGTGTCGAGCGCCTACGACCAGGCGCTGCTCGGGCGTGAACTGCTCAAGTATCCCGACGTGATTCGATGGTCATCGATCGACACCGCGCCGTTCCGCAATGGCACCTTCGAGTTGCGCAACACGAACCATCTCGTTCGGACCTACCCGGGATGCGACGGCTTGAAGACGGGTTTTCACGACAAGTCGATGTTCAACGTGGTCGCGACCGCCAAGCGCGGGAACCTCCGGCTGATCGCAGTGGTGCTCGGGACGCCGCACAAACTGACCAACTTCAAGGAAGCGGCAGAACTCATGTCCAGCGGGTTCGCCAACTACGAGATGGCCAATGTCGTGAAGAAGGGCACCGCGGCATCGCAGACGGTTACGATCGCGGGTGGCGCAGTTCCGACGGTCGCTCCGATCTTCGCGGAAGATGCGGCAGTGTTTGCCAGGCGCGGCACTTCGAAGAAGGACGTGCAGATCACCTATAACCTGCCGATATCCGTGAACGCACCGCTCAAGGCGGGACAGCAGATTGGAACCGCGGAAGTGATAGCAGACGGCAAGCCGGTGGACAGCGTTGTCCTGGTGGCCCCCGCCAATGTCGCCAAGAAAGATGGGGGACTGCTCGGGCGGGTGTTCGGCAAGCTATAGGCAGCCCGCAGCAAAGAACCTGCGTTTGCACAGCGTTCGCCCGCCGGTAGATATAACCGGAAGATGCTGACGCGCAGGAATGCCATCATCGCGGTGGTTGCCGTACTGGTCCTCTGGATCGGCGGCAACCTCGCGCTTCATTTCGGACAGATCCATCACGACCATCTCCCGTTCGATCTGAACAAGGAGTTTCCGCCCGACAAGCCGACCGTGCCGGGCGAGATGTTCGCCTCTACGATCGCGGCGATCGTGGACCACGAGCTGCACACCGGCTTTGGATGGCGTCCCAACGACTTTTACCTGTGGGGGCCCAAGGTAATGGCCGACAACAACTCCGACCGCCAGCTCGGCATCATCATGGCGGTGCGTGAGACGATGCGCGTGTTCAAGGACCATCTCACCAAGGTTTCATCGAACCAGTACGATCAGAACCTGGTGGTCGCCGACACCGACTTTCGCAATGACGCCGAAAAATGGATGCTGCCCTCGCCCGAAGGCAAGTACGAAGACGGGGTCGAGCGCCTGCGTGCTTACGTGGCCGGTCTGCATACGACACCGCCAACCTCGCGCGAATTGAACCTGCGCGCGGTTGAGCTAATCCGGTTGTTCCAGTCCTGGACCGACATGCTAGGCGACGCGCATGCGAACCTGTACCGCACGACCAAGGACGACGGCAGCCCGATTCATTCGTGGGACTGCGATCACTATTTCTACCATTCCCAGGGATACGCACACGTCATGTACTACTGCATGATGGCGCTGGAGCGTGAGTACCAGGGAACGCTCAAGGACGATCCGGTGCTGACCAAAATGTTCGACGACACAATCGACGCCCTGGGCAAGGCAGCGGTCATGAAGCCGCTGATCGTGCTCAACGGCTCGCCGGACGGCATCTTCGCCAACCATCGCCGCAACCTCGACGCCTACATCAGCGAGGCGCGGCAGAAGATGTACTCGATTCGCGAGGAGCTGGAACGCTCGCCGATGAGTTAGCCGCGAAGGAACGGACTGAGCAGCAGCATCCCGCCCCGAAGCAGAAGCTGAAACATCGCGGGAGCCCATTCGGACGGCAGACCCATCGCGCGAGCGCTCACGTCCCACGCCGGAGATGCTCCGCCGCCTGAAAGAAGGTTACGCACCGAGAACAGCGGCTCCCGGATGGAGTACATGACCAGTTCATGCGCCTGACCGGCGGGGATGCCGGCCTTGCGCCGCGCGATTTCGACGGCGGTGCTGAATCCGCCCAGTTCATCCACCAGGCCGCGCTCGCGCGCCGCGATTCCGCTCCATACGCGGCCCCGTGAGACTTCCTCGGCCTGCTCGGGGCTCAACTTCCGCCCTTGTGCGACCTTGGCAGTGAAGTTCTGGTACACCTCGCCAATCGCACCGTTGAGCTGCTCCAGCTCGCGCTCGTTCATCCCGCGTGAAACGTAGAGCGAGTCGCTTATCTCCGCGCTCTTTGCGTAGTCGAAATGAATTCCCAGCTTCGAGAGCAGCTCCGAAAAGTCGAGCTTCATGTAGACCACGCCGATTGAACCCGTGATGGTTCCCGGCTCGGCCACGATCGAGTCCGCGCCCATCGCGACGTAGTAACCGCCCGACCCCGCCACGTCTCCCATCGACACGATAACCGGCTTGCCACGATCCTGCGCCTCGCGCACCGCCCTCCAGACCATCTCGGAGCCGACGGCCGATCCGCCGGGTGAATTGACGCGAAAAATAATCGCGCGAACCTTTTCGTCTCGCGATGCGCGATCAAATTCATCCGCGGTGGTCTCACCGGAGATAAACTCGCGGCGACCGGGAGTCTCTCCGGTGATCACCGGACCCGAGCCGACGACCAGCGCGATTCGCGGGCGCACACCGCGTTCCTGGATATAGGCGACCCGCCGCAGGTAACGGGCAAAGCTGATTTCGAGCTTGCGCTTGCCGTCGGGGTCGAGGTCGCCGCGGATATCCTGGAGGTATCCCTGCCGGTCGATAAGTCCCGCCTCGCACGCCGCTCGGGCGCTCAGGAAGCCGGCTGAGAGCAACTCGCGGGCGCGATCGGGAGCCAGCTTGCGCGCGGCCCCGAGCGCATCCGCCAGGACCTTTTGGCGGTCTTCGATAATCGCGTTCAGGCTTTCGCGCAGCTCGGGCGACATGGCGTCCCGGCTCAGTATCTCCGCCGCTCCCTTGTACTGCTTCCACTGCAGGGTCTGCGCGCGGATTCCAACCCGCTGGAGGGCATCGCGCAGGAACGGATTACCCATCGCAACACCGACCATCACCAGCATCGCGTCGGGATTGATCACGATCTCGGATGCTCCGGCAGCGACCAGGTACTCACCGAGTCCGGGGGAATCTCCCCCCAGCACCGCGATAACGCGCTTGCCCGCAGTCACCGCGGCGCGCAGCAGCCGGTGAATCTCATGCGCGGTTGCGAGGCCGGCCTCGATTCCCGAGAGCTGCACGACGATCGCACGAATCCTGTGGTCGTTTGCGGCGGCCTCGAGACCATAGCGAAGTTGCCGCAGTCCGATGCCGCTGCGATGCAGGATCTGATCGATTGGACGATGGCGGGCATTCTCGGGAATCGCGCCGGACAGCCGCAGCATCAGGATTGAGTCAGCCGGAATTCTGGCCGGCTTCACGACCATCAGCCAGAAGGCAACGGGAACACCAATCGCCGCCAACAGCATCGCCCCCGCCAGCACAGGCAGATGAAGGCGAAACAGCGCGTAGCCGATGAGAGCCAGCCCCACCGCCAACGCGACGACCCGAACTTCGCGGCTTATCCACAGACCCTTACCGCTAGACATACGTCTGACTTTAGCATGGTCGCCTTTTTCAATCGTGCCATCTACACTGTTTGCTTTTGATGGTCAGGTCCTCGCTCATCGGCATCCTCCTCGCGACCGCATTTGCTTTCGCCGCTTGCTCCTCGTCAAAACCCCCGACCCCCTCGCGGCCAGTTTCCGTCGCGGGCACATCAACGCTGGCGATCACTAACGGAGTCCGGGTGATGGCCAGCCTGCCGATGCCACCCGGCTTCGCGCCGATCGAAGGCCGCCCGCCGCTTTGGCTCCAGAGCGGGACGGAAATCGGCATTGTCGGCAGCGCAGACGGACACGTGGTCGTGCTTGGGCTCAGCGGCGCGGGATGGCGCAATCAACGCGTGATTGCGGCCGAGGTGGGACCCGATGCGGCCGAGCAGGGAAGTATCGTGGACGCAGCCGCGAGCCCGGACGGTATGACGTTCGCCACCGCGGTCGCGGTTGCAGGCGAAAAACGGCTCGACATCGTGATGCGCGATCTCATCGCAGCGGGCCCCGGCCATCCCATCACCTCGTTCGATGGCCTCTACGACCTGGTCAGCATGCACTGGCTGAGCAACAGCACCATCGCGATCACCCTGCGGCCGAGACCGGAGACCGAAGCAACTCCCGTGGCCCAACCGGAGGAATCGTCGGAAGCTGCTCCCCCTCCCCCACCCAAACCATCGGCGGGCCTGCAACTACTGGTCGTCACCGGCGCGGGGTCGGTGGCACCGATGCCGCTCTCGTGCCCGGTCTCGGTGCTGCAATGGAGCCCTCACGGCGTCTACGCAGTGGGAATGGGCGATGCCAAAACGCCCCCGGTGTTGCTGGACCGACGCAAGTCCACCTGCACGACGCTTGCCGCATCCGCTCCGGTCGAAGTCCTGAGCTGGGACCCGGAAACAGAAAACTCGTTCCTCTTTGTGCAGACCGTCGAGGGCAAGAACCGTGGCGTATTCGAACATGATATCCGAACCGGCAAAGATCGGCTGATCGCGGTAGCCAGCGGCGCGGCATCCTACGTCGCCAATGGACCGATACTGGCCTACGGCAACCAGAAGCTCACGTGGAAGTCACTGCAGGAGAATCCCCTACAACCCGTCATCGCGGAGCTCGCCGAGTTCAACCCCGACAAGCCGGAAATCGACGTTCGCCAGCTGGGGTTTCGGACGGTGCCGCCGATGCTCGAGAACAGCACGATGACCTACACCCATCCGACCGACCGCATCTTGTTGCAGACCTACGAGCCGGCGGTGCCGGTCGCGATGCGCAAGCTGATCGTCTATGCGGAACGGGTCGACAGCGCGTTCCAGGTCGCGTTCGGGCCCGCCAAGGGCATGGTGCAGACGAGTTGGTCGCCGCACGGCCACTGGATTGCGATCCTGGACGGCGATGCGACCAACAGCATGCTGACGATCATCTCACCGCCCGGGTAGCGGTCTTCAGGAACCGGCCCGAAGCCGCCAGTACTCGGCCGCCGTTGCGAATGCCGCCGCGGCGCGCTCGAAGCTGTCAAACACCACCATCCCGCGCTCGCGGGCGAGTTGTTTGGCGCGCGCCACGATCCCCTCGACATGCGCGGGATGCAGAACAATCGCGAACGGCTTTTTTGAAGTCGTAGTAAACTCGCGCAGCTTGTCCAGCAGCGAGACGATCTCGTCTTCATGCGTTGCCCATCGCTGCGCGCGAAAGCCGGTACCGATCTCCAGCACGAGCGAGTCGATGGCGGGATCGCGATCGAGGATCGCGAGAATCCGGTCCAGGCCTCCCGGATGGAGCCCCGAGCCAATCGTGCCGCCGGCATCGAGAGGATTTTTGTAGCTGCCCCCGATGACGTTGAAGAAGGTCTTCAACTCTTCGTACGAAGACTCCGAGAGGGCCGGTATATCCAGCCCCGCGCCGGCGAAGGTATCGGTGATCACCACCGACTGCCCGCCGGTCATCGCGATGAGACCCATTCTGCGGCCCCTGACCTCGCGGCCGCACGCCAGCAACTCCACCGCGTCGAGCATCGCATCGAGGCCCTGCGCTTCGACGGCGCCAGCCTGGCGCATCATCGATCGCCAGACCGCCGCGGATGTCGCCAGCGAGCCCGTATGCGAGAAAGTCGCGCGCGCCCCCGCCTCCGTCATTCCGCCCTTCCATACGACGACCGGATGCTTCGCGGCGGCACGTTTGAGGCTCTCGAAGAATCGCCGCCCGTCGCGAACCCCTTCCACGTACATCCCGATAACCCGCGTAGCCGGATCGTCAGCCATCAGGTCGATGTAATCCGCGGCCTCGAGGATCAACACGTTGCCAATCGAAGCCGCCTTGTTGACCTTGATCCCGCGCGCGTAGGCCTGGATGCAGAAATTGATGGTGTGGGTGCCGCTCTGCGAGATGAAGCAGACGTCGCCGCCATCGCCGACCTTTTCCTCTGGAAAGTTCTTTAGGCCGACCGCTGAGCTGTACAAACCCATGCAGTTGGGGCCGACGAGCGCGATTTCTGAATTGAGAGCGACTTCGCGGAGGTCGGCTTCGAGGCGCTGGCCGAGTTCCTCGCCGGTTTCGGAGAAGCCCGAGGTAAAGAAACCAATCGAACCTACCTTGTTGGCAATGCAGTCGCGCAGGATACGCCCGGCAACCTGCCGCGGCACGGCGCTGACGGCGTAGTCGATCGGCTCTTTTATCTCGGCCAGGCTCTTGTAGTTTGTGACCCCCATTTTCTCGATGTTGGGAATTTCGTTGGGATCGATTTGCACGGAGTAGAGCCTGGTCTTGAGCTCGGTCATGGACCGCAGCCACATGTACCCGCCCATCTTCTTGTCGCCTATAACCACGACCGAGCGCGGGTTGAACGCACGCTTCAGGTTCTCCAGGCGCGCCGCGCGATTGGGGTCAGCGACAGTCTTGCTCTCGTTCGATCCCACCAGCACACGCGCATCGAGGACTGCTAGCCCGCGCGCATAGACCGAGACAGGATTCAGGTCCATTTCGCGCACTTCAGGATGCGCGATCGCGAACTCCGAGAGCTTCACGAGCAAATTGACGATCGCATCGAGGTCCGACGGCGCCTGCCCGCGGACTCCGCGCAGCATTGCCGCGCCGCGAAGCTCAGCCAGCATCGCGCGCGCATCGCCGGCACTCAGCGGCGCCAGGCGCAAAGCAGTGTCGCGCATCACCTCGACCAGGATGCCGCCGAGCCCGACGATCACCATCGGGCCGTAGCGATCGTCGCGATTTACTCCCGCGATCAGTTCAACGCCGCCGGGCGCGGCCATCGGCTGTACCGCGACCCCCTCGAAGCGGGCGTCTGGCGCGCGCGATGCCAGGTTGTCGCGAATGCGATCGAAAGCGCTGTGCACCTCGTGCGCGGATTTGAGCCCCAGCTCCACTCCCCCCACCTCGCTCTTGTGGCTCACGGTGGGCGATAGAACCTTGAGCGCGACGGGAAATCCCATTCGCGCGGCAATCTCGACAGCATCGTCGGCGGAGGTCGCGGTCTCCGGGATGGCGACGTCGATACCGATCGCCTTCAGGAGCTTTTTCGATTCGATTTCGGAAAGTGTAGCGCGCCCGTCTTTGAGAGCCGCGCCGATGATTTCTGCGGCAGTTGTAGTACTCACGATGAGGCGTATAGCAAAGGCCCGCCTCGATTTGAACCTAGCGCGCCGCCGCGATCGCCTGGGCCAGGGTGAAGCGCCGCTCGTACAACGCCCGCCCGACAACCACACCGACTACGCCGTCATTGAGGCGACCCGCCAGCACGCGGACGTCATCCAGCCTGGCGATACCACCCGAAACGATGACTTTGACCCCACGCGTGGCCAGCGCTGCCATCCGGTTCGCATCGATGCCGGTTTCGGCGCCATCGCGCGCAATATCGGTAACGGTCACCGCTACAACGCCCGCGTCTTTGAACCGCTCGATCGCGTCCTCGACCGTGAGTTCGCTCTTCTCGATCCAGCCCTTGATAGCGAGCCGACCGTCGCGCGCGTCGACCGAGCCGATCACGCGGTTAGGAAACCCAGCGCAGGCTTGTTTCAGCAAGTCCGGGTTGAGAATTGCCGCGGAACCAATCGATACGTAGCTTGCTCCGCTCGCGAATGCGGATCGCACCGACTCGATGGTGCGAAGTCCTCCGCTGACATCGACACGGCATTTGACCGCGTCGCGGATCGCGCGGATCGCATCGAGATTGCGCGGTTCGCCGGCGATCGCGCCATCGAGGTCCACCACGTGGATCAGCTCCGCCCCTTCAGCTTCGAATTCCCGGGCTACGGTAGCGGGGTCGCGGCTGTACACCGTCGCCCGCGCCATCTCCCCGTGCATCAGGCGCACGACTTCCCCGCCCTTCAGATCGATAGCGGGAATGACGGTGAACTGCTTGAACAAGCCGGATTGCTACGATGCGAGCGTGCCCTTGGTCGATAACGCCCCGGACACTCGCGGCTCAAGCGACGTCGCCTGGTCCATCGCGCGCGCGAGCGATTTAAACACGGTCTCAATCACGTGATGCGGATTGCGGCCCGCGCGCAGATTGAGATGCAGGTTCAGGCCCGCCTCGTCGCTGAACGCCTTCATGAAATCCTGCACCAGCTCGGTCTGGAAGTTCCCCACGCGCTCCTGTGCGATCGGCACTTCAAACGAGAGATAAGAACGGCCGCTGATATCGACCACGGCCGTGCAAAGCGCCTCGTCGAGCGGTACGGTTGCCTCGCCAAACCGGCGGATTCCCGAACGATCGCCCAGTGCCTGCTTGAAGGCGCGGCCCAGCACAATGCCCACATCCTCGACGGTATGATGCTCGTCAATGTGCAGATCGCCGTGCGCATCGACCTTGAGATCGAAGAATCCGTGCTTGGCGAAGCTCTCCAGCATGTGATCGAGAAAGGGAACTCCGGTGGCAATCTCGCCCCGGCCGGAGCCATCGAGCTTGAGCGCGATACTGACCTGCGTCTCGCGGGTTTTGCGATCCACTTCCGCGGTACGACGCTGGCCACTTGAGGTCATGACGACAGGCGTCACGCCTCGCCCGTTCGATTTACGGACCGCTTTCGATTTCGCCTTCGCAGCCATTTCTCGTCAGGCCTCCGCCGCCTTCTTCCGCCCCGCCACCCGCAACTCCATCGCGCGCGCGTGACCTTCAAATCCTTCCATCCGCGCCAGGTGCGCAACCGACGGCGCCAGGGTTTTCACCGCACGCGGTGAGGCCTCAATTATACTGGTTCGCTTGAGGAAATCGTATGCACCCAGGGGAGATGCGAACCGGGCTGACCCACCCGTCGGCAGGACGTGATTGGGCCCGGCCAGGTAATCGCCCAGGGGGGCCGGGCTCAGTCCTCCCAGGAAGACGGCGCCGGCGGAGTTGACCCGGCCAAGCCATCGGCCCGCATCGCGGATTTCGAGCTCCAGGTGCTCGGGACCTATCTGGTTGGCGATTTCAAAAGCTTCAGCGAGGCCTTTGACGACGACAAGGGCGCCACGCTTCGCGAGCACTCGTTTCACCGCCGCCGCGCGAGGCAGCGAACGAAGCGCCTGCTCAAGCGCATTCCCGACTTTTTCAGCCACCGATGCCGATGGCGTCAGCAGCATCGCGGATTCATCGCCGGAGCCGTGCTCGGCCTGCGCGACCAGATCAGCTGCGACCCAATCCGGATCGGCGCTCGAATCTGCAATGACCATGACCTCGCTCGGTCCCGCCATCTTGTCGATATCGGTAGTGCCGTACACCATCCGCTTGGCAGCCTGAACGTAGGCATTGCCGGGACCTACGATCTTGTCGACCGGCGCGATGCTCTCAGTGCCGTAGGCAAGCGCGGCGACGGCATGAGCGCCGCCAACGCGATAGTACTCAGTCACGCCGGCGATGGCCGCGGCGGCCATAACGGCATCGCGCTCGCCATCGCGCGAAGGCGGCGACACCATCACGATTTCTTCCACGCCGGCGACGCGTGCCGGGATCGCATTCATCAGCACCGACGATGGATACGCGCCGAGTCCTCCGGGGACGTAAATGCCGACGCGCTTGAGCGGACGCACCATCTGGCCGAGCCGCATCCCGAAACCGTCGCGATAGTTGAACGGCGCTTCGAGGGTTCGACGATGAAACTCCGCGATTCGTTTGGCAGCCAGCTCGAGTGCGCGGCGATCTTTGAGCGGAATCCTGCCCGGCGCGGCCTCAAGTTCGGCCGCGCCGACGCGCAGACGCCGACGGGTGAGCTTCACGCGATCGAATTTATGCGTGTATGCGATCAGCGCCGCATCGCCGCGCCTGCGCACGTCACGAATGATCGCCCCGACAGCGGCATCCACCCGCGCGGCGTCTCCGCTGTCGCGTCGCGACATCATCATCGCCATGAAGCGCCGAAATTCGGCGGTGCCGGTCTTCAGCGTCTTCACGCGGCGTCCTTAACTCTTTCGATATGCGCCCCGAGGGCCGCAAGCTTCGCATCGAGCGCTTCGTAGCCCCGATCGAGATGATAGACGCGGCTCAACTCGGTAACGCTGTCGGCGGCGAGCCCCGCCAGAATCAGGCTCATACTCGCGCGCAGATCGGTCGCCATCACCGGCGCTCCCCACAGTTGAGTGGGCCCCCGTACTACCGCAGTCGGACCCTTCATGAGGATGTCGCCGCCCATCCGAATCAATTCCGGCGCATGCATGAAGCGATTCTCGAAGATGGTCTCAGTTATCACCGAGGTCCCCGATGCCTGCGTCAACAGCGTCATCATCTGCGCCTGCAAATCGGTCGGAAAGCCCGGGTAAGGGAGCGTCCGGACTTCAACGGGCGTTAGTCCCCCCGCGCGCCGCACACGCAACCCTTTTCCGCCGTTTGCGCTCAACTCGACGCCGGCCTCGCGCAGCTTGACCATCACTGCGTCCAGGTGATCGACCGGAGCGTTCGGAATCTCAACGTCACCCCCGGTAATCGCCGCCGCGACCATCAGCGACCCGGCCTCGATTCGATCGGGAATGATTTCGTGCTCCGCGCCATGCAACCGCTCCACCCCGTGGACTTCGATCACGTGCGTGCCCGCTCCGCGAATCTGCGCACCCATCGCGTTGAGCAGCTTGGCCAGGTCCTGGACCTCCGGCTCGCGTGCCGCGTTTTCGATCCTGGTATTGCCTCGCGCACACACCGCCGCCATCAGGATATTTTCGGTGGCGCCGACGGACGGGTTGTCCAGCCAGATTTGGGCCCCTTTCAGCCGATCGGCGTGCGCCTCGACATATCCGCCGCGAAGCTGCACGCGAGCTCCCAGGGCGCGGATGCCCGCGATGTGCAAATTGACGGGGCGCGCCCCTATTGCGCATCCACCGGGGGTTGAGACGCGCGCGCGTCCTGCGCGAGCAAGTAGCGGACCCATGATGAAGAACGACGCCCGCATGGTTTTGACGAGGTCGTAAGGCGCTTCGTGTCCGGTCACACGCGCTGCGTGCAACGTCAGCTCATGCTCGCCGGTCCACTTGCTTTCGACTCCAACCTTGCCCAGCAACTCGATAGCCGTGCGAACGTCGCGCAGCCGCGGGACGTTGCTGATGCGCACTGGCTCGTCGGTAAGCAGCGACGCCATCATCAGGGGCAGCGCGGCATTCTTGCTTCCGCTCAGCAGCACCCGGCCACGGAGCGGAGCGCCGCCATGTATGATCATCTTTTCCATCGGTTCAGCGCCGCGCGGTCACTACCCGCGCGATGCCATCCAAATCATTTATCACGCGCACCGGGTGCAATCCCGCTTTGTCTAGAATCTCAGCCACCGCAATATCCTGCCCGGCTCCCACCTCCAGCACCAGCAGGCCATCGTCCGCGAGATGCCGACCGGCGTCCCGCGCGATGCGCCGGAAGAAATCCACGCCGTCCGGCCCGCCCCGCAGGGCCAGATGCGGCTCGAAATCGCGGACGTCGCGCTCGAGGCCGGCGACTTCCGCATCGACGATGTAAGGCGGATTGGAGATGACCAGGTCGAACGTCCCAAGAGCCGGCGCGTCATCTGTCGGCTGGAAGATATCCCCTCGGACGAACCTGATGCCCTCGGCGACCCGATTCCGAGCGGCGTTGCGGCGCGCCACTGCCAGCGCGGGCGGTGAAATATCGGTCGCCACCACGCTGGCTTGGGGAGCATTCGCCGCGACCGCTATCGCGATCGCTCCTGAACCCGTGCCGATATCGAGGACGCGGGCGCGCGGCCTGCCCGCGATGAAGTCCAGGGCCGCATCGACCACGGTTTCCGTTTGCGGGCGGGGAATGAGCACGTCAGGCGTTACTGAAAACTCTAGCGAATAGAATTCTCTGCGCCCCACGATGTAAGCGACGGGTTCGCGAGCGACACGGCGGGCGATGAAGCGCTCGAATCGCGCCGTGATCTCCGACGTCATCTTGATGCTGCCAGCCAGCAGCGCCGCCCTATTTACGTGGGCAGCCTCCGCCAACAGCACTTGCGCGTCCAGTTGCGAGGTTTCGATGCCGGCGCTTGCCAGCCGTGCGGCGGCCCGTTCAAGCAGGACCAAAGCTTCCGAGGTGCCCGATGCGTTCGCCCGGAGCATCGCGATGCTCAGGCGCTGAGTGCCTGCGCCTGCTCCTGGGTGGCGAGCGCGTCGATTACGGGGTCGATGGCCCCGTCGAGGAACTGATCGAGTTGATGGATCGTGAGGTTGATTCGATGGTCGGTCACGCGCGACTGCGGAAAATTGTAGGTGCGGATGCGTTCTGAGCGATCGCCGGTGCCCACCATCGATTTGCGCGTAGCGGCGATTTGCGCTTCCTGTTCAGCGCGCGCCTTATCGAGCAGACGGGAACGCAGAATCTTGAGCGCTCGCGCCTTGTTCTTGTGCTGCGATTTTTCGTCGCGGCACACGATGACCATCCCTGACGGAATATGCGTGATGCGCACGGCGGAGTCCGTCGTGTTGACGCTCTGCCCGCCCGGTCCGGATGCGCGCATCACGTCGATGCGCAGGTCCTTGTCTTCGTTGATGCTCACTTCGACGTCGTCGGCCTCGGGCATGACCGCTACGGTTACGGCCGAGGTATGGATGCGGCCCGAGCCTTCCGTCTCCGGCACGCGCTGCACGCGATGCACTCCGCCCTCGTACTTGAGGCGCGAGTAAGCGCCGCGTCCGCTGATAAGCGCGATAACTTCCTTGACCCCGCCCAGGCCGGTATCGCTGAGGCTCATCGCCTCCACCTTCCATCCATGACGCTCGGCGTATCGGGAGTACATACGATAGAGCTCGCCCGCGAACAGCGATGCTTCCGCGCCGCCGGTGCCGGCGCGAATTTCCAGCAGCACGTTCTTTTCGTCGTTGGGGTCACGGGGGGTCAGGAGCAGCTTTAGTTTCTCCTCGACTGCTTCCTGTTTCTTCTGCAATGCTGGAAGCTCTGCCTTGGCAAGCTCGCGCAACTCCGCGTCGTCACCTTCGAGAATGGATTTGTGCTCCGTGATCTCATCGAGAAGCCTGCGATATTCGCGGGCGGTGTCCGTCACCTCGACAAGCTGGGAACGCTCCTTGGCCAGGCGCGCGAATTCACGGTTATTGGCGATGGTCGCCGGGTCCTGGAGCTTTTTCTCCAGGTCCGCGAACCGGTCCTCGATTCCTTTGATTTTGTCGAGCATCTATCGGCTAAAAGGCTGCGCGCGCCGGACCCTGAAACGAATCGCGGCGGGAGGTTCCCGCCGCAAACACCAATCTCCCGTCACCCCTGGGCGCATCGCGCCCCGGGCGGCGGGAGCTCAAATGCTACTTCAGTCCGTACTTGCGCTTGAAGCGCTCGACGCGGCCCGCCGTGTCGACCAGCCGTTGCTGGCCGGTGTAGAACGGATGGCAGTTCGAGCAGACCTCGACGTGCAGCTCTTTCACCGTCGAACGGGTCTCAAAAGTGTTGCCGCATGCGCAGGTCACGACGCAGCGGTGATACTCGGGATGCACTTGCGCTTTCATCTACGTGAATATAACCACTCTCGTTATCCGAACAACGATATCATCGCCGGCCGCGCCAGACAATTCGCTGTTTCGCGTCCGAAGGCGCGGCAGTGGAATTTAGCCGCATCTGCCGCGCTTTTCCTGGTTCTGGCAGCCGTCGGGGCCGCCCGTGCGGAGCCGGCGGCCAGTCCGGCGCCGTCACCGGCGCTCGGCCTGCCCGCCGGCTTTGCACCTCCGTACGAATCGGTTTTTGCCAGCTGCCTGGCTTTCGCGCCGCCCGGCCCCGGCCGGGCATCGCGAGGGATGAATATCTGCGACCGCCAGCTCGCATTCCAGGAGAAGATCTGGCTGCATCCCGAGTTCACCCCCGACGTAAGGAAGATGCTCGACCAGCTTCCACCGCGGCAGGCCACCATCATCCGCGCCGCGTCACTGTACTCCCGTAACGACATCCCCTGGAACGTGCTCCCGGACAACGCGCGCGGGGTTTCGGTGTCCGGTCGGCCGGAGGCCAGGACGTATCTCTACGACCTGACGAAAAAGTACCAAAGCCCGGAGATTCCGGAGCATATGGCAGGGGCGTTCATCCTGACCCCGTCACCCAACGCCATTGACGGGAGCGCCCGGGCCGTCGATGGACAGATCGGCGGGGAACTCCTGATGGACACCTATGGGGCGAGCGGCGCACTGGCGTTTTCGGCCGACCTGCTACGCTTCGCACATGGGGATCTCAAAGCGCCATGGGACACTGAACCGGGGGTTTACAACCATCACGACCGCGCCTTCCACGAATGGTTTCATGCCGAGTTGCCGACCTTCTCCGCACGGGTCGAGCACTACCTGTCGTTTCGCAACGTCCTCGACGAGTTCTCCGGAGGCGGCGACCCGTACGTGCTCGTAAACCTCGATGCGGAATTGAAACCCGAGTCGTTGAAGCCATTTCCGGAGCTCTACGAATTTTATCGATCGATCGGTCCCGCGGTCGTCGCCAAAACCGACGTCACCGACACGCACGGCAACCGATGGATGGAAACCCAGTTCGATCGCGGCCGCATCCGCTGGATCTTCATGGTGCGGCACGGAGAGCTCACGCCGTTCGACGGATCATATCGGCCGGCTGGCGAGGGCATCGATCTTGCCCGCCCCGGCAAAGGCATCTACTACACGCAGAGCTCGGCTACGATCACGCGGCTGGGTATGACCTTCGGCCTGTCGGGCCTGAAGTTCGCGACTGACTTTCGCTGCGATTCGGACACGGTCGAAACGACCAGCACGATGGAGACCGTGCCGACGTTGGTCGCGCCACCCGGCATCCACAAGATCATCGACCTGATCGCGGGCGAGTTCCTGCGCACGCTCGCGCAGGGCGATGGCGGCTTCAAGGCATCTTTCCTGTCGCAACGCCGGGCAGATGGCCTCTTCTACTACGCCGCCAAGGCATCGGCGGAGTTCGGCTATGCTCCGACGCTGGAACTGCTCGCGCGAGTGGGCGATTCAGTGGCCGACCAGCACTCTGCCGAGGTAAAGATCGAAGAGCGTCAACTCGGGCAGGATCTGTTCGATGCCTTCATGACTGATTACAATAACGCTCGCCCGAAGGTTCTCGCGTTCGACGAGCCCAGGAAAGACACCGGTGGAAAGCCGAAAGGTCGTCGTTAGTCTTCTCGCCCTGCTCTGGATCGCGGTCGCGATCCCGTCGTGCGGACCTGCCAACCAGGAACCCGAGGTGACGGCGACGCCGCACTTCGTCAATGACCTGTCGAGCCTGTCATCCAAGCCAATCGCGGCAATTTCCGATCCGCATGCCGCTTACGTGGCTACCGAGAACACCGGCGACTCATACGGACATGCGTTCCAGGACAACCCCGGTACGACGCGTCATGTCGGGACCGATGCGATGCCGGCAACGCAGCAACTGCTGAATCCCAAGGCTGCTCAGTTCGCGCACTTTTCGGGAGCCTTGCTCGACAAGCTGTGGGGCCAACTACGGCTGCGCGAAGGCGATGACGACATTTCCAAGATGAAAGTGCCGGAGACGCTGAACCCCGTGATACTGACCGCGACGCTCGGACCTGACGGCAAGCTGCAGGAGATTGTGATCGAACAGCGTTCGGGCAAGGCTTCGGTGGACAAGCTCTTCATCGAGGCCGCCAAGAAATCGATCTGGACGCACAACCCACCGAAGGCGGCCGCATTGCCGAACGGCACCTACCAGGTGCGCATCGAGGGAAAAATCGAGAATTTCGCGTCCGCCAAGGGCAAGTGGACGTTCACGACCTACATGGGCCTCGCGCTGCTGTAACGTCGCACTGCCCAGCTACCCTTTTCCTCTGATATGACTTGTTCTCGTATCTGAATACACAGTGGCTGCTCGCAGGTGATGGACTAGAAGCCGTCGCGGTGGACGTTTCCGGCCCAGAACCTGTACTCAACGTTCAGACGGTCTACTCACCTTAACCAGCAGTATGGAGTTGGCAGCAGCAGTTGATAAACTCCGGTCTTGTGCCGAGCAACTACGAGGGTTTTTCGACGGAGGTGACCCAAGTTCCAGTCGTTAACCCGTCCTAGTCCCATCGTGTGCTCGAAGATTCCTTTAGACCTCCCCAAAGCCGAATTCTCGGTTTTCTGGGTTGCGGATTAAGTTTGCAGAGAGTCGAAGGGGTCGGCGTTCACCGATTGAAGACGCACAGAAGGGAGCTGGTCTCTAGGGTCTTTGCGTGCGTTCGAGGAAACATTTCTGGATCGCCGGTTTCTTGACTCTGACGGTAGCCCTCATCGGACTACTTGGCGCACCTATTCGTTCATTTGGCGACGGATCGAATGTCAACGACAGCGATCCTGAGGTCGAGAGAGCACTCTCGGCGGCAGCTGATCTAGAGATCTACCTGAATTCACATTGGGTGTTGGAGCGGAAAGCTATTGCGGCGGTCGCCGTCGACGTCTCTGGCGCCGAACCTGTGCTCAACGTCCAAGCAGAGCCCTCGCCCCATCCCGGCAAGAAGAGCTGGAAAGATCGGGTGATAGAGAGCGGAGTTGTCCCCAAAAGGTTCAAAGGGTTCGAGACCGAGGTCACGGAGGTGCCAGTACTGCACGGATACTAGTTGGCTATTCGCTCGGACCCCTCTCGTGATCTTCAACCTGATGGGATGGACCGCTCCCTACTGATAACGGCCTCGGTGGGCCATGGTGGTACGTTCGACCACCAACAATCAAAGTAGGGAGGGTCCGAAAATGCAGGTTAGTATCATCGGGATCGATTTG